>Ga0268262_10000828_pt1 | contig 40119 bp, 32 predicted proteins | sample TergutNc150P3_FD_190354 | JGI IMG/M metagenome (GOLD analysis project Ga0268262, IMG submission 190354) | Nasutitermes corniger P3 segment gut microbial community from laboratory colony in Florida, USA - Nc150 P3 (SPAdes) (version 2) | ecosystem: Host-associated > Arthropoda: Insects >...
GGCAATAAGGGCAAACATCACTGAAATTGCAATGATTTTTTTCATACAATCTCCTCCTAAAAGATTGATGTACAGGAAACAATCTTTTTGTTGTTTGCCCGTACCGGCCTGTCGTATTTAAAGGAACGTTTAATTTGAACAATGTTTTGGAGGTAAATACTTGCTTTTTATTTGTAATTATTCTATTATTTTTAATGGCTTTTAATTTTTTTAAAACCTGATTTTTGGTATTTTCTTTCAGAAAAAAGCATAAAAGGAGATTATATGGCAAGACCGGTGACCTTATTCTCAGGACAATGGGCGGATTTACCCTTTGAAAAATTTTGCGAAAAAGTAAAATCATTTGGCTATGACGGTATAGAAATCGCCTGTTGGGGCGATCATCTTGATTTAAAAAAAGCGGCGACAGATCCGAAATATGTCGAGGAACGACAGAGTATTCTTAAAAATCATGGGCTGAAAGTATGGGCTATTGGAACTCATTTGATAGGACAGTGCGTTGGGGATACGTGGGAGCCGCGCTTGAACGGGTTTGCGCCGTCCGCTCTTGCCGGGAAGCCCGAAGAAATCCGTAAATGGGCAATTCAGGAAATGAAATACGCGGCGGCGGCGGCCAAGAACCTGGGCGTAAAAGTCGTTACAGGCTTTATGGGCAGTCCCATTTGGGCGTATTGGTACTCTTTCCCTCAAACTACCGAACAGATGATTGATGAAGCCTACAAGCATATCCTGAAGTACTGGACGCCCATTTTTGACGAATTTGACAAGTACGGCATAAAGTTTGCGCTGGAAGTTCATCCTACGGAAATCGCTTTTGACTACTATACCGCCGAACGGCTTCTTAAAGAATTCAAAAGCCGCAAAACTCTCGGTTTTAATTTTGATCCTTCCCACCTGATTTGGCAGGGCGTATCTCCGCAGATTTTTATCAGGGATTTTGCCCCCAAGATTTTACACGTTCACATGAAGGACGCGGCGGTAACTCTGGACGGCAAGGCGGGCATACTCGGCTCTTTCTTAACCTTTGGCGACGTCAAGCGCGGTTGGAACTTCCGTTCGCTCGGTCACGGCGACGTTGACTTTGAAGCCATTATCCGCGAGCTTAACGCCATTAACTACAAGGGCCCCCTTTCGGTTGAATGGGAAGACTCCGGCATGAACAGGGAATACGGCGCGAAAGAAGCCTGTGATTTTGTCAAAAACATTAATTTCTCGCCGTCAGACGTACCCTTCGACGGCGCGTTAAAAGCGGAGTAGTTAGCGTTTACTCTGGGCGATTAACTCAGTGGCGAGAGTACTACCTTCACACGGTAGGAGTCACTGGTTCGAATCCAGTATCGCCCAAAAATATATATATTACACAAAAAGAATTGTTCCGAGAAGAGATCTCACAAAGGCACAAAGGACACAAAGATCACAAAGTTGTTGTACGTGGAATTTGCGTTTTGCTTTATTGTTTATCGTTTTACGAAAGTTTTCATAGGAAGAATAGGAGGTTTTCGTACGAAAACATTCTCTTTAAACTTCCTTATTTTTCGTATTTCGAGAGAATATCGTAGTAAAAAGATAAGCTAGCGGACGAAAACTTTGTGCTCTTTGTGTCTTTGTGAGATTAAATTTGGGAAAAAATTTTAACCTTTAATGTCTATCAAAGACGCGGAGTTTGATTCGCTGAAGGATTGTCTGCCTTTGGCGGCGTAGGGGTTGTTTCGCAGGGTCTTTATTTCCTGGCGCAGTTCGAGCATGCGCTTGGAGAGCAATTCTTTGTTTTTTGTCGAGCGGATAACGGCTTCGCTCTTTAGTTTTTCGAGCGAGGCTTTTAGGCCGGAAACTTCTTCCGGGTTTTCTATTTTGGCCGCCGCTTTTCCGGCGTCCTGTTTGGAAAGAACTGAATAGTACATTTCTTCAAGCGGGTCTATGACTTTTTGAATAGAGAAAATGTCCGCGACAATTTTTTCCTCAATTTCAACATAGGTTAAAAGGTCTTCCGCGCTGCCCGATTCTATGACGCTTTGCTGTTTTTCCAAAAGATCCATGTAAGACTTGAATCTGTCCCTCTGCTGGGTTAACAGAATCTTAAAACGCCTTAAAACCGCGACCCTTTGCGCCAGTTCCGCCGAATCAATATTTGAGTTTACATCGTTTGCTGTTATTGCCATATTTCCTCCCGTTTTCCGGATTAACCGGAAATATTCAGTCCTACAGCCTCACGGTTTTCCGACTCGACAGTATGTACAATTTTTTTCCATGAATCTTGCAGTTCACCGAACATATTTCTTACATTTTTTATCCTCTCAACATCCTGAGAGATGCCCGCTTCCAGAAGTTCCTTGTTAAACCATGAATAAAGGGCAAAAAGATTTTTGGCTACGTCCCCGCCCTTATCAAAATCCAGCGATACCATCAATTCAGTAATAATCTCCTCGGCTTTCATAATGGCCTTGTTGATTTTTTCAATTTTATCGTGGATTTTTTTGTTTTCGTTTTTTAGTTCCAGCATTTCAATAGCCATAGAAAGCTGCCTGACGGCCTCTTCATACAGCATAATGAGAAGCTGGCCCTGACTGGCCGTCTTAATTTTTGTTTCTTTGTATGTGGAAGACGCGTTTTTGTATGCCAAAATATTCCCCTCAACATAATATCGGCGTTTTAATGCCATAAAATTATAGCAGATTTTTTATGATTTTGGCGTCTTTATCACCAAAAGATGCCTTTCCTCGTCCAGAAATGGGACTTTGTATGGGAGCGCTTCCCAATCGCAGTCCAAAAGCGCATGCTTCGCAAGCGGCGCCATTTCCTGTTCAATTTTTTCGCGCTTTCCTTTGTAGGCGGCGATAACGCCCCCTTTTACGCAAACCTTAAAAAGAGTCTTGAGCAGCTTAGGCTCCAGGGGCTTGAAGGCGCGAAATGTAACAAGGTGAAAACGTTCAGGCGCGGTTTTTTCAAGGTCTGTCTCTTCTACGGTAATGTTGGATATATTTAAACTTGCCTTTGTGTTCCATAAAAATCCCGCCCTGCGGCCCATGCGCTCAATAAGGGTAAAGTCTAAGCCGGGAAGGGCAATAGCCAGCGGGATGCCGGGAAGTCCCGCGCCGGAACCGGCATCGGCTATTTGCGGCTTTTGCGCTTTGCAGTTTACTGCAAGACAGTTTACTGTCAAAAGGCGCGAGATGATTCCAAGCGGCGCGAGAGAGTCAAGAATGTGTTTAATTACCAGTTCTTCCGTGTTTGCGGCTCCTACAAGGCCGTACGCTTCGTTAAACAGCTCAATTTCGTTTATGTAGCTTGTAAGCCGCGAAATAACTTCTTCGGCGCGGGGAGCGATAAGGCGCTCAATGTCTTTATCGTTTTGACATAAAGCGGCTATGCCTTCCTGTAAAAGCTTTTCTTTCACTTAAATAAATCGCACCAGATTTTGCTCTTCTATAAAGCCGCTGGTACGCGCCGCTATATAAGAGCCAAGGGCGCTTAATGTTACGTCTATAAAAGTGCCTACCGCCACAAGGTAAAAAGCCAGCGGTTTCAGAATAAGGTAACCGGCGCGGTATTCGCCGTTGCCGTAACCAAGGCAAAGAGCGGCTAACGCGATATACGCGCCGTCGCCCGGATGCCTCGCGAGCATGAAGGAAATTAATAACGCGCGCAACCCTATGGCAAATATGTCCAAGGGCGCGATCTTTAAATAGGAGTAGGATTTAATTATTACAATAAACGCCGCCGCCGCTACCATCGCGCTTCCGCTTCTGCAAAAAGTTGAAAAGATGGCCGTAGACAGGGCGCTTGAACGGCGCTTTATTCCAAAGTCTTCTTTTAAGTGGCTCTGGAGAACCGGAATTGTAAAATTTATATCGCCGGAAAAAAACGCCGCGATGGCGGGGCCTAGAAAACCGTAAAGAACATGCCACGGGTTTACCTTTGGTTTTAAGAAATAAAGGAATAAGGGCAGGATGCCGAAGCACAGTACTACGCTGAAAATGCCCAGCATGACGATTAAATCTTTATAAACTTTTGCCTGTAAAATACCGTGAAAACAAACCGCCCAATATGAAGAAAGTACAATTAATATAAACCCGAGAATCTCGGAAAAGAAGAAAGCGATGTGATAAAAAATTCTTGACAGCGCGTCGATCATGGTCAGGAGAGGTTTGGAATAGCTGCGGTTATAATTTAACCCCATGCCCAGGAAGAACGCGAATACGCAAACCGGAAGAAGGTATATGCCGTTGCCTGCGAGTACGCTCAGCATATTGGACGGAAATATCTCTGAAATACTCGCCGCGGCATCCAGGCCCAAAAGTTCAATTTGGTCGACTTTTTCAATAGGGATTCTGTCCGGGGAGACGAAGGTGGTAACCATTATCCCGGCAAATATTACAAAAAACGCCGCCGCGATTACGATAACGAAGTTTTTTACTATCATCTGTATAAAACGGTTGTCCAGCCGCAGTTCATAAACGGCTATTGTCAATGAAAAAACAAGAACCGGGACTACGGCGTATCTGCCTATGCCAAGCGCGAGTTTTTGCAGCCATTGAAAAAACGAAACAACATTAGGGTTGCCTGCCGGCATTAAAAACCCTATCGCCATTCCCAAAAGCGACCCAATTAATAATTTTACCCAAACTTTCATGGTAACAGCGTATCCTTTTTTCTAAAAAAAATCTACAGGCGGATAATATGCGAGCTTGTAAGCACTTCATGCCCTGTTTCGGTAATCAGGACGTCGTTTTCAAGGCGGCAGCCGCCGAGGAGGGGGTCGTAGAGGCCGGGCTCTATTGTGAAGATCATTCCCGGTTCAAGGACCCAATCGTTGTTGGCGCGGCTTGAAAGGCGCGGGAATTCATGCTCCTGAAGACCGAGTCCGTGACCAAGATCATGCGGCATCTGTTTTTTGGATTTTGTAAAAAGAGCGTCTACGGCCGCGGATATATTTTTTGTCGGCGTTCCGTTATGTGCCATTGAAAGCGCGAGTTTAGCCGCTTTTTCCGTAAGATTGACCAGTTTTTCCTGTTTGGGATTCAGGCTGCGGGCAAAAGTCAGGGTTACATCCGTAGAATAGCCGTCTAATCTTACCCCAAAGTCCAGAATGGAAAGCCCGTCGCCGCCGAAAGGGGAATATGTCCAGTTGGGGAAAGCGTGAATGGCGAAACTTCGCGTGGGACCCGCCGCGAGGGTTTCAAAACTTGTCCCCTCGCAGCCGCGCTTGCGGGCTTCAACCTCAATTAACAAAGCCGCGTCCGCCTCTGTTTTTATTTTTCCGCTTCGCACGTTTTTTTCCAAAAGCTCAATAAGCTCGTTTGTTATTCCCGCGGCTTTCCGCGTTATTTCGATTTCTTTTTCATCTTTTACCGCGCGGAATTTTTTTAACTGAGCGCTCGCGCCCTTTTCCCGGCAGATTATATCGTAGTTTGTTAATTGTCCCACATAGTCAAGAAACAGCGGGTAGGGCGTAACGGAAGGTATTTCTATTTTTGAACCGGCGGGAACATCAAGCAGTTGGGCTATCGCGGCAAGAGCTTTGCTTGCCTGACGGTCAAAGTCGCCGTATGCCGTAAGGATAACGGGCGCGTTGCCTGCGTATTGTTTCGCGAGATTTACGTCCCATGCCGTTAGAACCGCCTTTCGTTCCCTGGAAAGAAAGAGCAGGGCGTCCCCCGGATGGCCCGTAAGCCAGCGGATATTTTGATCGCGCCGGGCTTCCGTATCTTCAAGCATTAAAAGAGAGATTGATTCTTCCGCCATCCAGTCCCAGACTTTCGCGAGCCGCGCGGAGTAATGTTCCATTGAATTCAAATTATTTACCGTTTTTCTTTTACCTTTTCTTTTTCTTTGGTTATCTTGGCTTCAAGTTTATCAATCATTGTGTCAATGGCTTTTGTAAGGTCAAAATCCGCTTCCTTTACATGTATCGAAACTCCCCACCTGAAGTTTACAGTCGCCTCGGCGTCGAAGTCTTTTTCTTTTTTAATGACTATAAGCAGGTCTACAATCATATTTTCGGCATTGTGCAGCCTTTCCAGTTTTTTATTCAAATACTCTTTCGCGTCGTCGTGCATAGTAAAATGTACCGCTTTAATTTCTGTGTTCATTTTGTCCCTCCTGTTTTTTTTCCTGTATTTTTCGGGTGTACGAAGAACCCATATCCAGTTCCTTCCTATATTTTGCCACAGTTCGGCGCGCAAGTTCAATTCCTTTTTGCTTTAATAAGGCGGAAATATCCTGATCCGAAAGAAGCCGGTTCTCGGCCTCAATTATCTCCCTGATTATCTCTTTTACGCTTTTTTTTGAGAATTCCGACCTGTTTGAGCCTGTTCCGCTTATCGAATTTGTAAAAAAATAGCGAATTTCAAAAATTCCCCACTCGGTCTGCATATATTTGCCGTTTGCGGTGCGGGAAACCGTTGTCTCGTGGACATCAAGTTCCTTTGCTATGTCCCCAAGGGTTAAGGGGGCAAGGTATTTAGGGCCTTTAAAAAAAAATGAATGTTGAAACTGCAAAATAGCGGCGGCTACCCGGATTAAGGTCTTGTTTCGCCGGTTTAATTGATGGATAAAAAGCCGCGCCTCCCTGACATTGTCCCGCGCAAAATCCCTTGCTGCTGTCTGACCGCTTGCCGTCTTATTGCCCGTCGACGGGCTGTCTGTTTTTGACTCGCTTAATTCCTCGAAAAACGGGTTAACGCCAAGCACGGGAAACGCCTCGTCGTTCAGGTTAATCGTTAACTCGTCGTTATCCCTTATTACCTTGATGTCTGGTATCACATAACGCACGTCGGAAGGAGCGAAAGCCCTGCCGGGAAAGGGAAAAAGTTTTTTTATGCATTCACAGATAAGGCGCGCCTGTTCTTCGTCAATTCCGGTTTTTTTCGCTATGTCGGAAAATTTTTCTTTTTCCAGAAGATCAAGGTTGTCAAGCGCCGTTTCTATTCCTTCGGGAGCGTCGGGCAGAAGGGCGGCCTGCACTCTCAGCGATTCATGATAATCCGCGGTGCAGGTTCCCACAGGCTCAAACCCTCTTACAAGTGTTATCGCTTCTTCCAGCCTGGGCGGTATTGATTTAAATAGAGTTTCCGGTTTTTCTTTGTGGAAACCGTCGTCATCTAAATTTTGAATAAGCGTCCCGGCGATAACGCGAAGTTCGTCATCGACAGGCTCAAGCTGTAACTGCCACAACAGGTGCTCCTGTAAAGTTTCCGGCCTTGTAAGCGCCCCCTCAATAAATTTTCTGTGCTCATCGGCCGCCTGTTCGGAACCTTGCCTGCCCGGATCTGAAGTCGATTCAAAATACTCGTCCTCTTCCTTGCTGTTAGCGTCCGTTTCGTCCAGGGTGATTACGCTCTTGTCCTCAAGAATTTCCAGAGCGGGGTTTTGTTCCAGTTCCTGTTCTATCCTTTCGCGCAAATCTACAACCGGCAGTTCCATCAATTTTATGGACTGGTAAAGCTGGGGATTCATCTTTTGACGCTGTTCCTGAATAACGGACTGGCGTTGAATTTGCATAAATAGATTATAGTAAATTATTGTAAATTCCGCTACAATAAACGCATGGACAGACAACAGCTTAATTTACTCGGCCTTGACGTGCCGGCTATCCTGCTGCCTGAGGCGAAACAGGCGGACATGCAAAAATGGCCTGTAATCGCCTGCGATCAGTTTACGCAGGATTTTAATTATTGGGAAAAAGTAAAGAAATTTACCCAGGGTTCTCCCTCAACTTTGAATTTGATTATCCCCGAAATTTATTTGCCGGAAGGGGACGCCAAATCCAGAATAGCGGATATTCATACGACGATGATCCGCTATTTAATGGAGGGGGTGTTTGCCGAACCCCGGCAGGGTTTTATTTATATAGAGAGGGACACGCCTTATTTTAAAAAACGCCGCGGGCTGGTTGCCGCCGTTGATTTGGAACAGTACGAATGGAAGCCGGAAGCCCGCCCTTTGATCCGTTGTACCGAGGGGACCGTCGCGGACAGGCTTCCTCCGCGTATGGATATACGCAGGGGAGCGCCTTTGGAGCTTCCCCATGTCCTGCTTCTCATCAACGATGAGGAGGACGCTCTTTTGCCCGCGCTTGGTGAAATGGCGAAAAAATCCGCCCCTATTTACAATACGCCGCTTATGATGGACTCAGGCAGTATCGCGGGCTGGTTTCTGGACGCACAGGAGGGGCAGCCTTCCCCCGCTCTGGATTTTATTGCCGGAAAACTGGACGCCATGCACAAGCGTTCCGTTACGCGCTATGACGGAAACTCGTCCCCGTTCCTGTTCGCGGTAGGCGACGGCAACCACTCGCTGGCTTCAGCCAAAGGCATCTGGGAGGAATACAAGCAGGCGCACCCCGACGAGCCTTTCCACCCGTGCCGCTACGCGCTTGTGGAGATAGAAAACATCTATGATCCCGCCATTCAATTTGAGCCGATTTACCGCGTTGTTTTTGACCTTGGCGTGGACGAGATTTGTTCCATACTTTCCCCGCTTCCGGATTTTTCCCGCCGCGCCGTTGACACCGCCAAAGAGCTTGTCCGTCTTTGCGCGAACCCGTCTACGGCAAACTGTTTCGGCATTATTTCCCGGGGACGCTATGAGCTGATTGAAACATCCGCGAGTGGTATTTCTACCGCCTGCCTTCAGCCCCTGCTGGACGGCGCCAAGACAAGCGAAAAAAAGCCCCTTAACATCGACTACATCCACGGAGAGGAAGAACTGTTCCGTCTTGCGGAAGACAAGAGCCGCCCCTGCGCGGGCATCCTGCTGCCCCCCGTCCAAAAAGCCGGCCTGTTTGAAACCGTAGCCCGCCTGGGCCCCCTCCCGCGAAAGAGCTTCTCCATGGGCCACTCCTGCGAAAAGCGCTTTTATCTGGAGTGCCGCGGACTTTTTCGGCCTTAAAAATTTTCCCTTTATTTGCATTTTCTTATGATTTTTACTATAATTGAGGTATATTCGTTAGGATAGGCATGAAAAGGGCTTTTTTATTACTTTTATTAATATTTTTCGCTCTTCCCGCTGTTTTTGGGCAGAAGATGCCCGTTATTGCCGTTTTGCCGTTTGAGGCTACCGGCGGCAGGGTTAGCGCGGAAGACGCTTCGCGCGTTTCAAGCCAGGTTGTCGCGGAACTAAATTCATGGGGAACGCTTAGTGTTTTTCAGACCGAAGCGGGAGCGGAGTATATAGTCCGGGGCACGCTTACCAGAGTAGGGAATGAATTTATTTTGTCGGCGATGACTCTAGACGCAAAAACCAAAAAAAGGTTAAACGATTCTGTGGAAAAGGCAAGCTCTATCGCGGGACTGTCTATTTTTTCGTTCTGCTCCAATTTAGTGCAGAACGTTCCCCTGCCGAATTATCTGCTTGGTACATGGCAGTCTTCGATAAATATGCCGGACGGCCCTGTCGTCTGCATTGTTGAATTTAAATCCGACAGGACGGCAAAGGTAGAAAGATATGATACATGGGAGCACAAGAAAAATAATTCTTTAAGATATGAAGGATACGGAACCGGAAAATATTCTTACGCCGGGTTTTTTGTGCGGCGTACATTGACTATTAGTTCAAAGCAGATACAGGCGGACGCGCTTACAGGTTTCAATTTAACCCTTGAAGAAACATTGCCGGAGCAGACGGCTGTTAATATAGGAAGCCTGGCCATACAGTTTAACGCCGACAGGAGCTCTTTTGAAATCATCAACGGTTCATTGCCGTGCGGACGGAATTACGACGGGCCATCCGTTTATCCTTCCGCTTATATAGGGTTTACCCAGTTTACGAAAATTAAGTAAGGAAAAAGCATGAACCGTAAATATTTGCAGATAACAGCCTTTATTTTCTTAATTGCCGTGCAATTAATAGCCGCGCGGTTTATTACGGCTCAGGAAAGAATAGAGGATCCGATTAACGCGCCTGTAAGCGCGGCTCAAATGTGGGAGACGGCAATAGGCGATACGATTAAAGGAAGCCCGCATTTGCAGGCTAACTCCGCGGTGCTTGCCGGAGAGCGCGGCAGTATCAGGTCGTTCTTTATGAGCGGCACCCATCTTTGGAATTTTGACGCCAGGGGAACGGCGGTTCCGTACATCGCGCGTTCTTACGAGGCGGCGACTTATGTATGCAATAACGCCGGCGTATTTATGGCGATTAACAGAGTTGGCCGTGAATTATGGCGGCTTAATTTAGGGAAGCCGATTTCTTATCCGCCGGTTGTAGGATGGGACGGAAGGGTCTTTATTTCGCTGGAATCCACAATGACATGCCGCACCGCGGCGGGAAACGGGCTTTGGACTATAGACCTTGGGAGCAATGTAGCTTTCGCGCCTATCCTTGACAAGACGGGAAGCGTCGCGACGGTTCTTCAAAATATGGATTTTGTTAAAGTTAACCAGTTCGGCAATGTGGAGCGGATTAAACTCCAGCGCCTTCCGTTAATGATTGCCTCCCTGAATGAGGGAGCGCTTCAAAGTTATGTGCTTCTTTATCAGTCCGGCGAAATGGAAAAGATAACTTTTAACGGCGGGGCAAGAGCGGGAGGCAAGCTTTCAAAAGCTAACATCAGGTCCCTTCCAACATCTCCCGTCGCGGCGATAGGGCGTAACGCGCAATTTGTCGTATTTCTAAGGGACGGAAAAACTCTTTTATTGGACAGTCAGGGCGGGACCGTATGGAGTAAAAACACGCACGAGGCTGTCGAGGAAAAGGGAGCGGGCAATCTTTCTGTCGGACAGGCTTCCGTAATGTGGGACGAGCGCGGCATTTACGCGTTATCAATACGCGGAGTAAGCGCGTTTACCCAGGAAGGCCGCAGGCGTTTTGTTCACAGGTTAAGCATAGAATCTTCAGGCGTTCCTTCGTTAAGCGACGAGGGAATTCTTTACGCCTGCGGAAAGGACAATATACTCAGGGTGTTCAGGTTGGACGCGAAGCCGCGTACTGTGCCTCATAACAGGTTCTACGGCCCGGAGCCGGAGGGAACTTACGGGATGGGGAATCCTCCGCCGTCTCCGTGGGTAGGGGATAACACCCGCTACAGGGATCCCGAGCAGGACGAAGTATATGAGGAGATGAAAGCCGTAATCCGCAGCGGGCAAATAGGCGAGAGAGAACCTGTTTATGTCGCGTATATAATGGAGATGGTAGGGTTCTTTATCGGCAACCCCCAGACTTCTCCCGTGCGCCCTCTGGTAAAGCCGCCTCAGCGCGTCAGGCTTATTGAGCTTCTCTCGCACGTCGGCTCAAGGGAAACAATCCCCTTCTTCTGGAATATTTTTGACAGGGACCATGAGCCCATAGTAAGGAGGGCATGCGCCGACGCGATTGGCATTGTCGGGGTGGATCCTACCGGAAGATCGTTCTATTCCTACAATTTCGCCCTAACTCAGGGAAACCCCCATGTTGACCCACAGCTGGTTCTTGCCGCGTCGTCCTCAATCGCGCGTCTGTGCCGTTTTTCGGGCCCTCCTCTCGCTCCCGAAGGAATCCGTGTTATGCGCTATTTTTCAAATTTACCGACAGTCCCCAACAGGGTAAAAGCCCAAATCCACGATGAGATTGACGGCCTTTTCAAAGAAGGGCTGGATAAAGTTATACAATAGAATTTGTTACTTTATAACATTTAAAGATTAACAAAAAGACCTCACGCAAAGGCGCAAAGGCGCAGAGGACGCAAAGTAGTTGTTCGAAATATTATCTTATTAATTTCATGATCTTCGTTTTACCAAAATTTATTTTGTATAAAGATAATCTATCGGACGAAAACTTTGCGTTCTTTGCGCCTTTGCGCCTCTGCGTGAAATCTTCGTGTTCTTTTCTTCTTTAAAATTTCAGCGTTGTTTTAAGCGTTTTGCTTCCGCGAAATCCGCGGCGGCGCTTTCATTGTTTCCTAGTCTGCGGTGTATGTTTCCGCGGCTGGTGTAGGCTTCGGCATACGACGGGTTAATTGAGATACAGCGGTTTATGTCCGCTAACGCTTTTTCCGTGTCTCCTTTGCTGTACCAGGCGTTGCCTCTGTTGTGCCAGGCGGAGGCGTAGTTGCTTCTTATTTTTATCGCTTCGGAAAAGTCGTTAATCGCTTTGTCGTCGTCTCTAAGAGCGTACCACGCGCTGCCGCGCCTGTTCCACGCGTAGGCATTTTTCGGCTCAAGGGCGATAATGCGGGTGCAGTCGTCGATTACCCGCCTGTATTCGCCGATTTCGAGTAACGCTTGCGAACGGTTGATAAGAGCGTCGGTGTAATTGGCGGTAATGGAGATTGCTTTGGAATAATCTTCTATCGCGAGCCTTAACTCGGACGCCTGGCCGTATGCTAATTCCGCCCTTGCGTAGCCGCGGTAATTGTACAATTCAGCCCTGCTGCCGTTAATTTTTATCGCGCGGGTATAATCCTCTATGGCGCGCCTGTATTCTTTCTTTTTTAGCCAGGTGTTGCCGCGGGAGACAAGGGCTTCCAGAAATTCCCCGTCTTTGACAAGAGCGGCGTTATATTCAACAAGGGCTTTGTCGTAATTTCCCGCTTTGTAAAATTTTTCGCCGGAAAAAAATGATATTACTGCCGGTTCCGCGCCCATCTGTTTTAATATATCAATATCCGGGTTTTCATAGTTAACAGGATTTATTTCGCGAGTGTTTACCCTGCCGCCGACGGACGAAAGTCCCTGCTTGGGGCGCGGTACGGAGTACGAAACTCCTGCGCTTGTATTGGCGGCAACGGCGTTTCCCTGGGTTTCGGGTAAGGTTTCTTCCGGCGTAACCTCATCTTCATGAACCATAACTGTTTCTTCAACCGCGGGCGGCGGCGTTTCTTTTTTCTTGCAGGAAATAAATAGAGCGCATAACAAAAAAATTAATAACAATCGTACGGGAAAATTGTTAATCAACATCATCTCCGCTATCAGCGTCTTCTTTTGCTTCTTCAACAACAGGCGGCGGGGCCGCGTATTTATAGACAATCTTGATATTTTCTACCGGTTCGCGGTGCCGTAATTTTAAAACCAATATCTGCTCCTGCTGGTGATATACCCAGCCCGATGAATCATAGCGTTCATATTGATTGTCCGTTCTCCAGTTAGTGTCGTGGATTTGCAGGCTAAGAAAAGGTTTTATTCCGCTGATTATTACATGATGTATTGAACTTACGGGGAAAGAAAATGAAATATTCAGGTTGCCGTCCTTCCATGAAGGCTTGACGGAAGGAGAAACCGTCCATGCCCAGAATCCGGGCTCTCCCAGCCATAACGCCCTTGGATAATATTCCGTAAGTTTTAAATTAGCGTATAAATTTCCGGCGCCGGGACCCGCGTTTGTTAACGCAGATAAAACAAGAGAACGGCCTATGTCCGCCCAGTCGGCGTTTTTTGCCTCTTCCGCCCAGTTAATAAGCGTGTTTCCAAGCCTTACGCTGAAATACAAATCACGTTCTTTGGAACCGGAAGCGTACACCAAATTTGAAACCGTATCTTTACTAAGATTCACCGAAACCAGTAATAGTATTTGTTCTATCAGCGGCTCAACCGGATTATCTGTTGAAGTGTTCCAGCGCTTGATGTCTGAATAAGCTTCCAAAAGGCCTGGGCAATAATCAATAGTCAGCTTTTCTGGAGTTGTATCCTGAATTAACTTGATAATATCGTAGGCAAGAACAGTATCGCCGCGGGTAAGAAGATAATCAATAATATGTTCTTCTTTAAGAACGTCAAGCGATTTTTCCTTCGTTAATGTATTAATGGCGTTTAACCTTTTATTCTCTTCCGATACAAACGTGCGGTAAGCGCTTGTCATTCCGCCCAGATATACTGCCGATCTGTATGTGTGCTGCGTGCTGCCGGAAAAATCGCGTGGAATGGAAGATAACGCCGCGTTATAATTGTTTTGCCGTAACGCTTCGCTCAAATAACCTGTTATATCATCCTCGTTTCTCAGGGACGATGCGTTTTGATACCAGCGCGTATAACTTAAATCCTGCCAGTTTGACAGGGCAAAATAGTAGTTTTGCGCCTGAGGGATTGTGAAAATGGAAGGATCAAACGCCCTCTGCTTGCCCTTTGAGCGGTACGAGACAAATGAATTTGCTTTTGAAAGAATTATCCTGTTGTTTTCAAATTCCTGCCCGGCGCCGTTAAACATATAGCGGTTGCCGTTGTACATAATTCCGATTTGCCCGTTATTACGGACAAGGGAGCGGTGCGGTATTATTGGTATGCTAACTTCGGAAACATCCGCCGCAAACTGGGCGTTAATTTGAAGTTCAGGTTCTTTTTCCGGGCCTAATGAACTGAAAACAAGCGTGCTGCCCCCCGGCAGTCCAAGGCGCACGGTATTTTCCGTTATAGAAAAAGATTCCGGATTTACGGGAAATACGACGCCTGAGTCGTTGGTTATGACTAAACCGCCGCCGCGCTCTTCTTTCAGGATGAATTCAAGACCGCCGAAAAAAACTCTTACCCCGCCTGTCAGAAGCTGTACGGCTTGTTCGTCGTCTTCAACATAGAATTTTTCATTTTCAAACGGTTGAAGATAGCGGCCTTTTATAATCATTGTGTTCGCGGTTATGGTAAATGTTCCCTTGCCGGAAAATTGTAAAATTACCAAAGCAAAAAATACCGCGCAGTACAAAGCGGCAAGTCCGAAAATTCGTGACGCTAAATGTTTTCTCAATCTGTTCAATCCTTTTATCGGGCGGCATGCGCGCGGACATACTTTCCGGCGGTCTTGCCCGTAGATAAATTATTGTGTACTATATAATAACATGAATATTTATCGCTATGGAAGCGGTCTGGTAATTGCTTTTTTCCTGTTTATTGGAGCTTCTTCCGCCGTACTTTTTTCCGAGGAAGAACCGTCGGTAATACCGTCGGAGGATTCAACGCTCATATTAAGCGAGGCTGCCGGGTATCTGGCAAAAAGGGATTTTTCTTCCGCTTTGGAGCTTTTTAACAAACTGCCGCCTGAGGAAGCCGAAAAGACCGAAATCCTTGTTATGCGGGCTACAATTTTAAATTCCGCGGGAAAGACGGCGGAAGCTAAGAAGACGGCAAACGCCGTTATCGCAAAAGAACCTGAAAATACCGACGCCCTTATGGCGCTTGCCGACGCCGCCGCGCTGGAAGGAAAAGACAAGGACAGGCGCGCCTTTCTTGAAAAAGTAATAAGGATCAATCCAAACCACACGAGGGCGCTTAATGATCTGGCCAATATCAATCTTGGAAGCCAGAATCTGCGCGCCGCGGCGAATTATTTTGACAAGGTTCTCGCCGTCGATTCCAATAACGGGGACGCCCTGATAGGCCGCGCCACCGTATACCGTTACAACAAAGAGCCCAGAAAAGCGGAACAGCTTTTAAACCGCGCGGCAAACCTTTATCCGGACTGGGCAAGACCGCTTCAGGAAAGGGCGCGTCTTTACAAAGGGGCCGGTTTTTACAATGACGCCCTTGAAGACCTTGACGCGGCGAAAAAAGTTGAGCCCGACAATTATTGGGTGCTTGTGGACCGCGGTCTTGTTTTAATGGATATGGGCCGCAGGCAGGAAGCATTGGAAGAATTTAAACGCGCTGTTGCAATCGATCCCAATGTTTTTATCGCGTACGTGTACAGCGCGGGTCTTAAAGACGATATGGGCGACTACGCCGGCGCGGAACAGGATTACGCAAGATTAACAAAAATAAGGCCGGATTATTATTTCGCGTTTGAGGGGCTTGGCATTCTTAAAATGAAGAACAAGCAATGGACTCAGGCGAGGGACGCGTTTCTGGAAGCGTATAAACGCGCGCCAAAAGATTACACCTACGCGCTGTTGGCGGCTGTAAACTGGATGCGCGGCGGCAAGATGACCGATCCCAAACAATTTCTGGCGCAGGTGCTTAAGACCGCGCCCAAGGATTCGCTGGAATACGCAATACTAAAACTGTTTCATGATCTTTCCGGCGATCTTGAAGTTGCCGTAAAAGCCGAGAACGAAAAAAATATTTATACAAAGGCGCGGATGGTTTTTTATCTCGCCTGTTATTATGATATAAAGGGAAACACGACATTGGCGAACAAATATTACACGCTCGTGCAGGAGTTAAACGCCATATCTACGGTTGAATGGCGTATAAACGAATGGATACTGGCCGAGCGCGGCCTGGGCGTAAGGACGGAAAAATGAGCGGCAACAGCATGACAATTACATTGGGCGCAACCGAATTTAAACTTATAGGGACCGCCCATGTTTCAAAAGAAAGCATAGAAGAAGTAAAAAATATTATTAACGGGGAAAAACCCGACATGGTCTGCGTGGAACTTGACGAAGGCAGGTATAACGCGATAACGCAGGGCAACCAATGGGAAAAATTAAATTTGTCCCAGGTTTTCAGGGAAGGCAAAGGTTTTCTGGTTATTGCCAATTTGGTCCTCGCGAGTTTTCAGCGGCGGCTTGGCAGCGGCTTGGGAGTAAAGCCCGGCGAAGAGATGAAAGTCGCTGTTGAGACGGCGAAAGAGAACGGGATACCGCACAGCCTTTGCGACCGTGAGGTGCATACCACTTTACGCAGGGCGTGGGCGAGATGCGGTTTATGGAGCAAGGCAAAGTTATTGGCGTCGCTTATGGCGAGCGCTTTTACAACCGAAAAACTAAGCGAGCAGGAAATAGAAGCTCTTAAAAGCGGCAATGAACTTGACGGAATGATGGGCGAACTTTCGAATTATCTGCCCAGCGTTAAGGAAACTTTAATAGACGAAAGGGACCGCTATCTTGCCTCCAAAATTTGGACGTCATCGTCTTCCGCCGAAATCGGAAATACCGACGGAAATACCGCGGGCAATAAAAAAATAGCCGCGGTAATCGGCGCGGGGCACATGAAGGGAATCGCCGCCCATCTTGAAAAACTTTCCGCAGGCTCACAAAGCGCCGATGTCAGCGAGTTAAATGTAATTCCCCCTTCGTCAGTCTTTTCCAAAATAGCTAAATTTATTATTCCCGCCGCCATTGTCGCTCTTGTCGCCGCGGGCTTCCTCCGCGCCGGAACAGCGACCGGCTTTTCTATGGTTTTAAAGTGGGTATTATGGAACGGCTCCCTCGCGGCGATTGGGGCCTGTCTCGCCCTTGCCCATCCGCTGGCGATTCTGGTCTCGTTTTTAGGAGCGCCGATAACGTCCCTTAACCCCTTTATCGGAGTTGGGATACTTTCCGGCCTTGTTCAGGTAACTCTGTTAAAGCCGCGCGTATCGGACGTTCAAAACATTATGGAAGACGCCAACGGCCTTAAAGGCTGGTACCGCAATCGAATTACACGAGCACTGTTGGTCTTTTTCCTCTCAAGTCTTGGCAGCTCAATAGGCACCTTTGTTTCAATTCCGGCAATAGCGGGTCTGCTCGCGGGTTGAAGATAATAAGAAATAACCACGGAGTACACAGAGTTTCACGGAGTTTTTGTACGATAATCTTTTTTCCTCCGTGAAACTCCGTGACCTCCGTGGTAAAAAATTCTTATTCTAATCTGTAATTAATTCCGTCTTATTTCCCGTGATTTTATTTATTTGGTCATTCAGTTTTCCGGCGCTTTTTTCGGAATCGGCGTATTTGTTGGAGGCGGCTGTTATATGTTTTCCTACTAAGCCGTAGTCGGCGAAGAATTTTGCGAATCTGTCCTGAATGTTGGAAAGCTCTCCGAGTATTATTTTGGCATCCTGTTCGATTTTTAAGCCCTTCAAACCAAAGACCAGCGCCATCAGATACGCGTAGAAACTGTTAGGTGAAACCGGTATTATGTGTTTGGTCATGGCGTAGTTTAGGAGTTCGTATTCTTTGTTTGTAAATGAGTCGTTTATTATTACCTCGTAAAAAACATTTTCCGCGGGGATGTACATCATCGCGAATTCAAAAGTTCCCTCGGCGGGGTTAATGTACTTTGCCGTCTCGTCTATGCGCTTTTTTACGCTGGCGATAAATTCTTTCTTGAATGTTTTTTTGCTTTCCTCGTTATCCGTTTCCGTAAGCCTCTGGTAACTTTCCAGCGGGAACTTTGAGTCGACAGGAACAATGTATCCGCCCAGTTTTATTATCGCGTCTACCTGAGTGCCGTTTTTGAAACTGTGTTTAATGGCGTAATTTGCCGTTGGAAGAATTTGTTTTAGAAGTTCTTCCAATAGATATTCGCCTAAATTTCCGCGGAGTTTGGGAGCCTGTAAGATATCCTGTAATTTGGAAATGTCTTTTCCAAGTTCCTGGATGTGGTTTGTGGTAGCTTCAAGCGCGCCGAGTTTTGTGTGTATCTCGTTGATAACCTTGTTTGAATTGTTAAGCTGGCTTGTGATATTGCTTTGGTTGGAAGTAAAGCTCTGGTTCATCAATGTCATCATCTGCTGTAACTGGGAGCCAAGCTGGTTCTGGGTGTCAAGTAAAAGTTTTTGCTGGGAGGAAAGGGCAACTTGCTGGCTTTCCAGTTGTTTTGTTTTAAGCTCGTTAAGCTCGTTTTTTAGGTCAAGCATTTGCGGAGTAAGATCCGTTGTCTTGCCTGAATAGAGTTTTACAAGGATAAGGATTACAAGCATAAACAAAACGGCAAAGGCGGCTAATGTTACAAAGTCCATGTTTACTCGATCCTTGATATTCTTGCGCCCAGGGACGCGAGCCTTTCGGCAAGGTGTTCGTAGCCACGTTCAATCTGGTAGACATTGCGTATAACGCTCTTGCCTTCGGCGCACAGGGCCGCGATGAGCATCGCCATTCCGGCGCGCACGTCGGGGCTAATCAGTTCGGAGCCGTGCAGTTTTGACGGGCCGGAAACGACGGCGCGGTGCGGGTCGCACAGCACGATTCGCGCGCCCATTCCAATCAGTTTGTCCACAAAGAACATGCGCGACTCGTACATTTTTTCGTGAATTAAAACCGTTCCCTTTACCTGAGTTGCGACTACCATTACTATGCTGACAAGATCGGGCGGGAATCCCGGCCAGGGCGCGTCGTCTATTTTCGGGATCATTCCGCCAAGATCATGGTTTACTTCCATGCTTTGGTTTTTGGGCACATGAATAATGTTTCCCTCGTGCCCCCAGACTATGCCAAGTTTGCCGAACGAAATTTTCGCCGGACGCATATCACTAACGCGCGCGCCCTCAATGTGAAGATCCCCGCCGGTAACGGACGCAAGCCCTATAAAGGAGCCTACTTCCATAAAATCGGGGCCTATTTCAAAATCACAGCCGGAAAGTTTTTTTACCCCGTTAATGACAAGGATATTAGAGCCTATTCCCTCTATTTTCGCGCCCATTTTGACCAGCATATTGCAAAGGTCCTGAACGTGCGGCTCGCTTGCGGCGTTAGTCAGAATTGTCTTGCCTTTCGCGAGAACCGCCGCCATGATCGCGTTTTCAGTCGCCGTAACCGAAGCCTCGTCAAGAAAAATATCCGCGCCCGTAAGCGACTTCGCGGAAAAGGTAAAGTTGCTGCTTATTTTTACTTTGGAGCCAAGCTCGGTAAGCACCAGAAAGTGGGTGTCTAGCCGCCTTCTTCCTATAACGTCGCCGCCGGGCGGGGGAAGGATAACCTTTCCGGTTCTTGCGAGTAGAGGTCCGGCAAACAGGATTGACGCTCTTATTTTTTTTGCCTGTTCGGAGGGTATTTCCGACGATTTTATGTTTTGAAGCGAAAGACTGTAAACATTAGGCTGAAGGTTCGTAACTTCTCCGCCAAGCGCCGTGAACACGTCAAACATTACCCGCACGTCCTCTATATCGGGGATGTTCCGTAAAATGACATTTTCGTCGGTCAGAAGCGCCGCGGCAATGCAGGGCAGGGCGGCGTTTTTATTTCCGCTTACCTTGACTGTTCCGTTAAGCGGAACCCCGCCGTCGATCATGTATTCGCTCATATAATGAATTTACAGGGGAAATCCGTATATTGTCAATGTATTCCGCCGGTGCTATAATTAGTTCCATGAGTATCTTAAAAAAATCTTTTTTAATTATTGGAGTAATATTGATTATGTGCGCAGCAGAAACGGTTGATGCCCAACAGTTGGGCGACGGGCTTTTCGCGCTGATTAAAACCAACCGCGGAGACATAGTTGTGCGTCTTGAATACCAGCGCGCTCCGCTTACGGTTTGTAATTTTGTAGCTCTTGCGGAAGGAAAAATGGATGTTACAAAAGGCAAACATTATTATGACGGCTTAACATTTCACCGCGTTATTTCCAAAGGAAACGGAGACCCTCAGGATTTTATGATTCAGGGCGGATGCCCTTTGGGAACGGGAACAGGCGGGCCCGGTTATAAATTCCGGGATGAATTTAACCCCGGATTAAAACATGACAAACCCGGCATTCTTTCCATGGCAAACTCGGGGCCGGGGACTAACGGCAGCCAGTTTTTTATCACCATTGTTCCTACGCCCCATCTTGACGGGAAACATACGGTTTTCGGGCAGGTTGTTTTGGGGCAAAACACTGTAAATAAAATCAGGAAAGGCGATATTATCGAAAGAATAACGATTATTCGCAACGGAGACGCGGCAAAAGCCTTTAAAGCGGATCAGGAAGCCTTTAATAAACTGCTTTCCTCCGGCTTGTAATCTTTTTACTATCCGTAGTATAATTTTCCCATGAGCGATGAAAAAAAGCCGCCTGAAGGTGAAGTAAAAGCCGAAAGCGCTCCTCCGCCTGATAACGCTAAAAAAGAAGAAGTTATAAATACAGATATTGTCGGAAAAAAGGTTTTCTTTGTTTTTCCCACGGCGTATGTCCAGAATCAGGTTGTCGCCGAATTAGTACAGCATGAATATGAGATATATATTTCCAAAAACCCCAAGCGGCTTTCCCACGCGCTTAAGAAATTTTCAGACTCCATTGTTTTTGTAAATATAGACGACGGCATGCCGGAGTCTGAATGGGAAAAATGGGTTCGTACCTTGATGTCCGCCCAGCCTAATGTGACCGTTGGGGTTTTTTCTTCCAATTCCGACGACAAGTTAAAAGAAAAATATATAAATAATATTCGCATTAAATGCGGTTATTACAACTCAAAACTGGATATGAGCAAAACCACGCCCAAGATTCTGGAAGTTCTTGAATCGATGAACGTAAAAGGCCGGCGCAAGTATCTTCGCGCCAATACCGATGACAGCGCGACTATTAATCTGCCGGCGGCAACCGGGTATTTAAGCGGCACTGTCCGGGATGTCAGCGTTGTCGGCATGTCATGCACTTTTACGGGAGACGTACAGCTTCACAAAAACGAGCTGGTAAAAGACATTCAAATGAGGCTTCAGACTATGCTGTTAAAGGTGGAAGCGGTTGTTTTCGGTTCCCGTGATGACGGCCATGAAAAAGTATATGTGCTGATCTTTACCCAGCGGGTTGACCCCGATATTAAGGTAAAAATCCGAAAATTTATCCAGCAGAACATGCAGCACAAGATCGATAAAGAAATAAACTAAGCGTCGGCTTTCATCCGTTGCTAAATCCCGAACAGCTTTATTCCCTCGTCATGAAATTTTTCCTTTACGCCTTCAATAACCTTTTTGATAATTTCAGCCTCGTCCTGCTCGCACCAGATTACAAGCGAAAAATTTTCTTCAGGCCAGACCGCGTCCCCCATGCGGGGGCCGGAAGAGCCGACCCCGTATATATTGGGAATTTTTGTGTAGTATTTGCCGACCTGCTCTTTTGCGAGAGCGTCTAAAATGTCTTCTTCCACCGAGTGGTTCGCGAAAATTTCAATACGTGTCATTTTTGTTCCTCCACATTATTTGTATTTGAGCGGCTCTGTCCCGCGGCTATTCTTTCACGGCGCGCTCTTGCTTTTGCCGCGCGGTCATCGGAACGCCTGTTTATAAGCGCGTATACGGTGGGCATAAGGAATAAGGTCATCAATGTGCCGAAGGAAAGCCCTCCGAAAACTGTTTTCCCTATGGGCGCTACCATTTCCGAACCTTCGCCGGGAAAGAACGCCATAGGCAGGAGGCCCAGGATAGTCGTAAGCGTGGTCATTAAAATCGGGCGCAGGCGGTTGCCGGCGGCTTCAATACAGGCGTCGTTCAGGGAATAACCTCGCTTGCGCAAAAGGTTGGTGTAGTCAACAAGGACTATGCCGTTGTTTACTATAACGCCCAGCAATACCAAAAGGCCTACTGCGGTAAGCACGTTAAAAATCGTGTTAGTAATTAAATAAATAGCCACAATGCCGATTAACGAGAGCGGAATTGTAAATATGATGATAAACGGATCCCGGAACGATTCAAAAAGGCTCGCCATGACGCCGAATACCAGGAAAATCGCCACAATACAAATCAGAACAAAACGGGTAAACATTTTTATCATTTCGGCGTTGGCGCCTCCGTACTCAATAATTACGTCGTCTTCAATAGGGATTTTAGATTTTACAAGATCTTCAACCCGTTTTTGCAGTGTGTTTGTTTTTGTGCCGGGTTTGGCCATGGCGGTTACGTGTATTACGCGGCTCTGGTTTTCGCGCCTGATTGTCAAAGGGCCCGTCCCTTCTTTGTATGAAACAAAATTGGAAAGGGCGACTCGGCCCGCCATCTGGCTGTTTATGAAAATGCTGTCGAGCTTGGGCAGTTCATTGCGGTCCGCTTCCGCGAGGATAAGGAGCACGTCGTAATCCTTGCCGCCCGTTTTGTACCTTGTCGCCCTGACTCCGTCTACGGCCGCTTTAATCTCGTTGCCGACAGAATAAGTATTAAGACCGAGCGCGTACATTTTCTCGCGGTCTATAATAATCTCGAATTGGGGCAGTCCGTCTTTTAAGTCAACTTGCGGCTCAGTAACAACATCGGAAAGATTTTCTTTTAACAACTCGGCGATTTTTTCGCCCAGCTCTTTGCCTTTTACAAGGTTTTCGGTGCGCAGAGTGATATCTACCGCGTTACTGCCCATGCCTCTCATGCCGCCGCCGCCAAGAGAAAAGATTACGCCGGGAATCTGATTTACAAGCGGGCGTAATATTTCCTTCATTTCATTTGCGCTTTCTATTCTGTCTTTATACTTTGGAAGGTTGATGCGCAAAGAACCGGAGTTACTTCCGCCGCCTATGCCGAACATTCCGCCGCCGCCGGCGCGTAAAATTAATTTGTCATAGCCTTTTATTTCTTTTTCTACGATTAATTGCACTTGCCTTAATACCGCTTCCGTTTCCTGTAAGGGCGTCCCCATGGGCAATGTCGCAGTTATGCTCACATTGTCATCGTTCTGCTGGGGCATAAATTCCCATCCGATTACCGGAACTAAAAGCATGCTTATAACAAACAACACGAGCAGGAAAATAATGACAATAAGTTTATGATTAAGAACTTTGCGCACCGCGTTGCGGTATTTTTCTTCCAGCCAGGTAAAAAAGCTTCCCATTTTAGCGTCTATTCCCGCCAGCACGCCTGTAAGCGGTTTCTGTTTTCGCGTAACAAGCGGCAGATAATGGCTTGCGAGTATGGGGACAAGGAAAATGGCGGTAAACAGTGAAATGCCCAGCGATATTACAACGGTAAAGGCAAGGCCGGCGAAAAGTTCTCCCGCCATTTCCAACAGCCCCTGAAACATGACAAGCGGGGCGAAAACGCAGATTGTGGTAACGGTAGACGCCGTAATGGCGACTATCATTTCCGAAGAGCCTATTACCGCCGCGGTTTTTAATTTTGCGCCTTTTTCCCTGTAATGGTAAATATTTTCCAGAATAACGATAGAGTTGTCCACCAACATTCCTATTCCAAGCACAAGCCCCGCCATAGTCATAAGGTTGAGCGTAAGGTGCGCGAAGTACATCAGCATCATGGTGATAATAATAGAAATGGGTATGCTGATACCTATGATTATCGTTGGTTTCGCGGCGCGCAGGAAGATAAAAAGAATAATTATCGCCAGCACCGCGCCGCTTACGGCTGTGGACGTTACCTGATTAAGCGAATGTTCGATAATGTCGGTGGTGTTAAACATTTCGTTTATATTAACGTCCGGCGGAAGTTCCGAAACGATTTTTTTTAACCTGACCCGCAGGTCTTTCGCTGTTTGTATTGAATTTTTGCCGCTTTGTTTTTGCACCATAAGCATTACCGCGGCTTTGCCGTCTACATAAACCGTACTGGTTTCGTCGCGGTAACCGTCAATTACATTGGCAAGATCGCGCAGGTAGATTTGTTTGGGCATTTCTATCTGCCCGTTAACAAGGCCGCCGCCCTTGTATGAAATTACCGTATTTCTCATCTGTTCCAGAGAAGTGTATTCGCCCATTGTGGTAAGAATGTAGGAAAGTCCTCTTTCCGTGATGGTTCCGGCCGCCGTCTGCATGTTCTGCGCGGCAAGTATCTGCTGGATTTGCGATATGGTAAGCCCGTATGCTTCAAGGCGGCTTTGCGGAATTTCAACGCGGACAATTTTTTCCCTGCCCCCGTTTACGGACGCCGTCGCTACGCCGGGCGTTTGCTCTATGCGCGGCACAATGGTGTCTTCGGCAAGCTCGCGCAGTTCTTCGGGAGTACGTTTGTTAGACGTAACCGTAAGCCCCATAATAGGAATCATGGAAGGATCAAATTTGAAAATCATAGGAGTGTCCGCGCCCGACGGCATATAGTTTCTGATGCGTTCAAGCGCGTCGCGGATGGAGTTGGAAGCGTCGGACATGTCCGTTCCGTAAGTAAACTCCATGATAACCATGCTGGTGCCTTTGCTTGAGGTAGAAGTAATTTTTTCAAGGCTGGATACGCCGGTTAGGACCGCTTCAAGCGGGCGTGAAACTGAGCGTTCGACTTCTTCCGGCCCCGCTCCCGTGTATGACGTGTATACGACCAAAATGGGCGGATTAATTTCAGGATAAAGATCGATAGGAAGATTCGCCAGCGCGAAAAAGCCAAGCCCTATAAGCAGGGCGAATATAATAAAAAAAGTGGTAGGCCGCGAAACGACCGTTTTAACCATACTCATAGATGTTCCCCCGCTCTCAATTTGCCGCGCCTATAGGCGCGATTTTATCAATTACATTTACCCTTGAGCCTTCGTCAAGCAGGGTCTGTCCTCTGATAACTATTTCTTCATCCGCCGCCAGTCCGCTTTGCACTTCCATTATTCCGTCGATAATAATGCCCGGCACTATGATCCTTTTATTAACGATAGTGATTTCGGGATTTGCCGGGTCTTTGGCCGTGACAAAAACATACTGTTCCCCAAAACGGTTGATTGCCGCCGTCACCGGAATTTTTACGATATTATTTTTTTGTTCGGTAATTATCCGGACTTTGGCGAACATTCCCTGTTTTAATTTAGAACCGGGATTGTTTACGTTAACCCTTACTTCCATCGTCCGCGAAGCAAGATCTACGGTAGGTGAAATCTCGTTTATGCTTCCGCGGAAAATGTCTCCCGGCCATGCGTCCAGGGTAATTTCGCAGGGCAGATTCATAGCCATCTTTGAGATAAAGCGCTCCGCCACGTTTAACTTTATTTCCAGAGCGCCGCCGCCCGCTATCCTCGCCAGGGGGACCGCCTGAGTTATTGTCATTCCCACCTGCGCCGGCAGCGCGACTATGGTTCCGCTGATAGGGGCTACCGCGGTGCTGTGTTTGAATGTCATGCCCGGGCGCGAAGGATCAATCGTCGCGATGGGAGTGCCGCGGCTTACCCTGCTGCCTGCCGAGACATGAAGCGCGTATATTTTTCCCGCCGCATCGGAATATACGTCCACAGTAGAGCCGGCGACTATATCGCCTGTCAGCATAATGTAGTCCTGTATCTGTCCTTTAGCCGTTAATGTCGTGTTAACCGCGAATACGGGCACTTCTCTTGCCGTATCGGTTTTCTTTTTTTTGCCGTATGCCGCCTTAATGCGTTCGCATCCTGAAAATGATACGGAAAAAATTAAACATAATATAATTAACTTTGCCGCTCCCGATTTTTTTTGGTAAGAATTTTTCATTGCTGATTCTCCTTTGAACTAAAGTTCCCGGAACTTAGGGTTCCGAACGGAACCCCGGTGGAATATTCAAGGTCGATAAGACCATTAAGGTAATTAAACTGCTGTTCAAGCATTTGTACTCGCGCCTGCCTCATGGACTGTTCCGCGTTTTGAACCTGAAAATAATCCTGCAAGCCCGCCTGATACGCCTGTTCCGTAAGACGGTAGGACTGTTCCGCAAGGCTTACAGTCTGCGCCTGAGCCTGCGCGCTGATACGCGTCCTTTCCAGCGCGAGCACTGTATTGTAAATTTCAATTTCCGTTCCCCGGATCATCTGAGTTAATCCCAGATTGATTGTCGATATTTGATCGTCCAGAGTTTTTAATCCCTGATGTTCGGAAGTGTAAGGTATAAGCCCGTTTAACCGGAATCCCACGGAAATCCTGAAGCTTCCCGACTGCTGTTTCCAATTATCCTTGTCGCCGAACCATGAGTCTTTCCAAGGATCTTTTTGGAAAGAAGGATCGGCGGTCCAGCTTAAAGAAAGGGTCGGCGTGTACAATCTGTACCAAGTGGACTTCTTGACGCTGTTTAATGTTAATATGTCCTGTCTTAATTCCTGAATGTCCGGTTTTCCGGAAGCCGCCTTTGAAATCATTTCCGCCACGTTAATGGAAATAAAGTTTGTGTTACCTTTTACAGGCTCAAGTTCAAACGGCGTGTTGTAGTCCAACCCAAGGAACATGGCAAATTGCGCCATCGAAAGTTTCAGGCCGTTTTCCGCCTGATCGATTACGGGGCGTAAGTTTTCCCTTGCCACCTGCGCCTGTAAAAAAGTCAGCTCCGGCGCGAGCCCCGCGTTATAATTTGCCTGCGCCATTTGCACCTGACGCCCCGCGTTTTCAAAACTTCCGCGCAGCAGGTTGATGTTTTCCTGCAGCAGCAGCATGTTGTGATACGCCTTGCGCACGTCGCGCTCCAACTGGGCCTTAGCCTTTTCGAAACTGACAAGCCCTTTTTCGTAATCCAGTCTGAGCCTGTCCATTTCTACAATCATGGCATAATTAAAATTAAGCGACGCTGATACAGAGCCGGCTACACGCCATTGAGAGCCGCCGCCCATATTTATATCAGGCGCTCCCGGGATAAATTGGCTCATCGGCAGAGTCATCCCCTGTGGAGCTTCATTTAAACGAAGTATCGCGCCGCCTACATCCACCGTCGGAAGAAACTGGTTCCATGACATATCCGAGGCCCTCTTTTTTGTCGCCGTGCTTGAGCGGGAAGTTTCAAGGGAGAGGTTGTTCTTGATTGCGAGATTTACCGCTTCGTCCGGACTTAACCGCATTGGAGCCGCCGCTTCCTGGGCGTGCGAATAATATGCGCATAACAACAGGAAAATCGCCAGAAAGAGCGGGATTTGCAGCCAGCCTGCATACCGGTTTTTGAAATTCATCGTATAAAGCCTCCAAGACCCAAAGTTATAAATTTATATAAAACGCGAATATCGTCGTTTTGTACCTTTCCCGAGTTAAACCTGGCCTGCCTTGTATTATTTGTTATAAAAGGCTGTGTTAAAATATTTGTAAGTAAAAATAAAATCCAATGAAAAGTAACCAGCTTTGCGTCCTCGTCAAGATTGTTCAAACTTTCAAATTTTATATCCTTAAAAAGCCTGAAAATATCCGGTTTTTTTACAGGTTTGCCCAGATTAAGGTTTCGCGTGCGAATCCAGTCTATGGCGATAAGTATCTCGGGACGCGAACGCAGGTAGACCGCGATTGAAAAAATCCCAAGGTAAAGCTGTTCCGCGGTATTGGAAGACAAATTAATTCCCTGCCGGGCAAAATCAACAATACGCTCAATCTCGCTCATAAAAAGTTTGCGCAGCATGTCTTTTTTATTTTTGAAGTGCCCGTAAAGGCTGCTCTTGGAAATTCCCATGCGTTTGGCAACCATGTCCATTGAAGTTTCCCACGGGCCTGTTTCCGCCACGGCCTCGGCTATCGCTTTTAACAGCGCTTCCGGCTCGTCGCTGCGCATAGTCCCCTCGACCATATTTTCAAGTTTATTAAAATCAAGCGCTCCCGTTTCTTGGGCTGAAAAGCCAAGCCCGTTTTTTATGGTTTCAAATATGCTTGTTTTAATTTTTTGTATGTTTTCCTCGGTCGGCGTTTTTATGAATGAATTATTTGATTTATGAAAGTGCGCCAAATAAAAGGTTAGAGTGGCAAAAATCAAATTCAGCAGTATAGGATCCGCGTTGTATTTTTTTTCGATAACTTTATGAATAGAGCTTACGTCCGTGCCGCGGGCTTTTAAGTGCTCCGACACGTTATGGGTGTCCAGATTGCGGTTGTAAATGTTTACAAGGGAGAAGAGCAGGGCGTACACGTTTCGGGCGTAAAAGCCGGTGATGCACTGTAATATGGTATAAATTCCCTCGTCGGCGTCCGCCTTGTGAAGCGCCTGCTCAAAGTCCGCCCGGATGGAGGCGGAAAAATCGTCAAAAAAGCGCTCGTTCATGGCGGTTGTAAGGGCCTGCTTTTTTTCAAAGTGGCGGTACAGGGCGGGCTTGCTTACCTTGAGTTCCCCCGCAAGCCGGCTGAGACTGGTTTTTTGATAAAAATTGCGCCCCCAAACACGGAACGCCGCTTCAACTATTTCTGTCTTTGTCATGTTCTTACTGCCTACGGCCATGTTAACGACCGGTCGGTAACATAACTATAACAAAATAGGGAAGGAAAAGCAACAGGGTTTTTAGGAATTTTTTCCCTTAAATCTCACAAAGGCACAAAGGACACAAAGATCACAAAGGGAAGAAGAAGAGGGAAAAAATCTCTTGACAATGCAATCAAAATTTACGATTATTTAAACGTACCCGCGAGCGCTATTGACGCTTGCCCCGCCGAACAGTGTGTTCGGCTTTTTTTTTGTATATTCCTCGCCTTATTTTATGCAAAAAGGAGACGCATAATTGCCTAAAAAAAGAATAAATGTCTATATAGACGGTTTTAATCTTTATCATAGTACTCTACAGCACACACATCCCGATTGCCGCTGGCTTAATCTGCTTGAACTCTCAAAACGCTTGATAAACCCGGAAACCGAGGAAATTCATACGGTTTACTATTTTTCAGCTCTAACAACATGGATACCTGAAAGGGCAAAAAAACACCTTTTATATATTCATGCTCTTCGTACAGTAGGAGTAAAAGATATTTTAGGTAAATTTTCAATCAGAGAAAGAAAATGTCCATTATGCTCAGGTCGTTATCAAGCGCATGAAGAAAAAAAGACAGATATAAACATTGCCATAACCTTACTTGGTGATGCCGTAGCTGATAAATTCGACACCGCTCTTATCCTGTCCGGCGACAGTGATCTTGCCCCTGTTACGACTAAATTAAAACAACTCTGTCCCAATAAGAAAATTGGTATTATCGTTCCCAAAGGTCAATCTGCGATGCATTTAAAACAACACGCTGATTTTTTCAAAAAGATTCAAACTAAAGATCTAAAAAAATCTCTCTTGCCTAAACAAGTAACCTATAATGGAAAAATCATTAATGCCCTTGATGGCTGGCTTTAAGCAGTTTATACGCAAAAAGTGCATGTCATTCAAACCCAAACACGGAATGCCGCTTCAAATATTTCTGTCTTTGTCATGTTAACGACCGTTCGGTAACATGACTATAACAAATCGGGGAGGGAAAGGCAACAGTGTTTTTTAATAAAATGATAAATAATATATAATATTATAAGAAGAAAAATGGAGGTTTTAAAATGGCACTTATTCAGATTCTTGGATGGATAATCGTTGTGATTATTCCTGTTATCTTTTTTACGGCTATTAAGCCCGAAAAGACGGCGCATTTAAAAGAAATAAAACGTATTATTTGTTTTATTTTTATAGGCATTTTTGCGTTAGGAATTATTTCAAATCTTTTGTCGCTTATACAACTGAGAGGGGTCTCTCGGAATGTGGGGCAATTTTTGTCATTGTGGGGTTTCCGTCCTGTGGTAACTACAATATTGTCCCCGTTTCTTGGAAAGCTTCCATCACGTTTTTATAGGACTGCTGGTCGGTTTATTTTCCTATTACTCGACCTTCTTTTTTCAGCAGGTATGATTTTTTTCTTTGTTACAAAGGTAAAAAAATTAATGGAAGAAGGCGGTTCTTTCGTATCAAATAAAAAAGAAAAACAAAACAGTGAACCAATGCTTAATTTTGTAAAAAAAGCATTTCGTGGGTTTTTTGAAGTGATTCTCTGGATTAATTTAATTGTTTTTACAGTTGGAGGGGGCTTTATAAGTTACTTCCTAACTTATAGTAGAGGAGGAATGTTTTCTAAATCAAGTGAAGGTAATCCTTTTCCTGGAATATTTATTGGTCTTATTATTGGATTATTATTTGATATTGTATTTGGCGGTCTTGTTGCAACATTTTTAAATATTGATAAAAATTTAGAAATTCTAACAGGAAATTCATCTGAAACAGAAAAACCTACAAGAGAGAATTCTTCTGAAACAGGAAAAAAATCTTTAAATACCAATGATAATTTTGTAAGAGAAGAAGAACATGTCGAAAGAAAAACAGATTTAAAATTAGGAAATGAGACAATAAATAATAGTAATAATGGTAAAACAAAATTAATTGTTGAACGTGAAAATAATTTCATGTGTTCATCAATACCATTTGAAATATATATTGATAAAAGAAAAGCATTTACAATTAAAAACGCTTCAAAATTTTCTGGTTTTTTAAAAAATGGTACTCATTCAATATATGCGGCAATAGATAATAATACTCAAAGTGAAATTTTAACATTTAATACCAATAATCCTGAAATTAAATTCAAAATAAGAGTTTTGGGAATTGGAAAAATAAAACTTGAGAAAATTATATAATATATAAATTATTATGTTTTGGGGAAAGGAATTAATCCTTTCCCCAAACGAACCTGCCAGAAACCTGCAAGAAACTAATGTTTTACTTAGGCATTACCAAAGCGTCTTGTGGACGAGATTAACGCGCCTAAGACCATGAGATGCGCTGATAAGTGCGTCAGGTAGTTTAAAAAGTCTTCTTTAACTCTTAACGGATGGATAATATCCACTATTACAATAAAGATTACCCACAGGACAATAAAGACGAGCAGGATTAATTCCGTTATCGCAATATCATTCTTAAAGATCGATAACAGCAAGAATACTCCCGCCACAATGGCGCATACCGACAGGACAATGGTTAACACTTTTGTAAAATCCCCGCTGCCAAAAATAGTGCTGACCATTTTGTAGAAATCGCCTTTGTTAAACAATTTGTTGTTAATCCCTAAAATCCCGTTTGCGAAGAGATAAAGGGCTACCGCAATGTTCAAAAGAAAGTAACCAAGTCTATTCATAAAAGCCTCCTGAATATATTATACATAATAATATATATTTTGTATTCATTTTTATATAAGTTTTATATATATTTTTGTGTTATTTTATACTATTTTTCGCTCGGAGGCGATTCGAATCGCGTGCGCCAGGTTTTCCGCGCCCAGTTTTATGTAGATATTGTTTATTACGGTCTTTACGGTATTAATCGAAAAGCCGCGGCTTGCCGCTATGTCCGAGCGTGAGAGGCCGTGACTCAGGTCGGCGAGTATTTCGTTCTCTCTCGCGGACAGGACTATATTTTCCGGAATCAGATTCGCCTGTTTGTACTTTGCGATAAGGTGGACCTGGCGTTTTGCGTAATAAGCGGATTTACGGTTTATGTTTTCCAGCCATTTTTTCGGGATAATCCGGATTGATTCCTTGAGCGCGGCCGCGGACAGGGTGCGCATGTCCTTTCCAAGCTCAATAAAAGGCATAACAATGCCATTGGGAGACGCGTTTTTGTACGCTTGTATAAGCGCTCCAAAGGCAAGTTTTTTGTCCTTCATTTTATAGTGGACGCAGGCCTCCGTCGCGAGCATCTCTATCCTTCCGAATAAATAGGATTCCCTTGTTTTCATTTCGTGAATGTACGACAAAAGCGGGGGATAATTTCTTGTCATAAGGCTATACCACGCCTTCATCCTGTTCCCGAAGTTTTCGATAAACAAGGCGTGGCCGTAGGATGAAAAATTTTCTTTTAACCAGTCGGGTATGTTTTCCGGCTGACCAAGAGCGCAGTAATACCAGGCAAGCGTTATGTCGTAATTGGTATAACGGTTGATATAAAGCTCTTCGCTCAAATTTGATTTTGTTTCCTCCAGAGCCTGCTGCGCTTTTGGGTAATTTCCCTGCGTAAAACTTATCCGCATTATGTACAAGAGCGCGCGGTGAATTATCTCAAATTGGTTGAAATTCCGGGCCTGTTCAAGGGCGCGTATCACATAAATTTCCGCCGAGTAAAGGTCGCCCTGATAAAATTTTAATTCCCCCCGCGCAAGTTCGTCTTCTCCGGTTTTTATGCCTGTAAAATATTCCGTTACAAGGGAAGTTGTGCGGCTAAGCGCTTCTATATATTTTTCAGGCTCTCCTTTTTTTGCCGAGCCTATCGCGATAATCCAGGGCCCAGGGCTGTGGTTGCGTATTTTGCTTATGTTTGCGGGCGGCGAAAAGTATTTGCAGTATTTTTCAAAGTAAACGTCAAAATCGTAACGGTTGTCCGTTATGCACATTAACACGCGGAGGTAACTGCAGTAATGGTAAAGGGCGCCTAATGTCTGATTCTTAAAAGGACTGTTTTCCGGCAGTTTCAGAAATTTTGCCTCGTAATGTTCGGCAAGGCGGAAGGATTTTTCCAAAAGTCCCTGATACATATAAGTTGACATATGCATAGTCGCGAGGTTATTAACCGTATAAAACACATTTTCCGGAGCCCTGTCCAGAATCGCGGCCGCGTAATTGGCGATATCGCGCGGTATTTGCTGGGGCAGGGAAAGCAGGGCGGATACAATAGAGTCATAATCGCCTATCTTTTCATAATATGAAAGCGCGTCTATCATAAACCCGTGCTTGCCGCACCAGACGCCGGCCGTTTTGTATGTTTTCCGCCTTTGTTCTTCTGAAATTAAATCCTGTTTTTCCGCCAGAAATTCCAGAAACAAAGGATGAATGTGGTAAGCGTTGATATAATTGTCTCTGCGCACATAGGCGTTTTGCTTTTCCAGTTCCTCGATTATTTCCTTGTCCTCGGCCAACAGGGAGATAAAGTCAACGGAAAGATGATCGATTAACGAGAGTCGCACTAAAAAGCGCTGTAAGCGTTTTGAAATGCTTTCCCAAATTTCCCTTTCCATTAAATGGAATATATTTGTTTTCATCGCCTTGCTTACATAACCTTTGTAATGCGGCGCTTTTTGATACGATCTCGCTATCAGGTTAATCGCGAAGGCCCATCCCCCCGTATCGCCCATGATCTCGCGCAGGTGTTCGGGATAGGGGGTAATGTTCAAACCGCGGAAATAGCCCGCAAGCTCATTTTCCGAAAAGCGGAGATCATCTTCGTTTATGTTAAAAATCAACCCCTTGGAAACAAGCCCCGCGGATTTTATTTTGGGAGTCGAGCGGGAGAGCAGTATTATGGCAGTTCCCGGCGGCATCTTAAAAAATAGGCATTCCTCCAAAAAATAAATTACGGATTCGTTTTCCAGATAGTGAAAATCGTCCAGAATGATAAGCCTCTGTTTCATTGACACATATTCCTGCATAAAGGACATATACCGGTTTCTTTTTTCATTTGTATCCGGAAAGCCGAGCTTGCAGGCGGCATCCGCAAAGGGCGCGTTGATTTTGGCGATGGTATTGATATAGTTTTCCCAAAAACGCGCCCTGATATTATCGCGTTCGGATATCTGCGCCCAAATTGCCGTTGTCTGATGTTCTTCGGTAAAATCATGGACGGCGCTTGTCTTGCCGTATCCGGCTCCCGCGTATACGACTACCAGGGGGTGTTTAATGGCCTCAAAAAACAATTGATTTAGCCTTGGGCGTTTTAAATGGAAAGCATCATTTTTATATTGCCGCATCATTTCCATGTATATTACTATAGTTAAAATTTCGTTTAATTCCATGTTTGTATAAAAATTATGTTTATTGTATATTTATTTATAAAGAAATATGACTAATAAACGGAAAGAAATACAAAAGTAATATGGAAATAAAAACTGTTATTTATTTTTGGATTCCCCAGCTTCTTAAAGGCGCGAGAGTTACTGTCGGACTTACCGTTACGGCGGCGGGGGCGGGGCTGGTGTTGGGGTTTTTTCTGGCGCTTGGGAAAATGTCAAAAAAGTTTATTTTGAATAAATTATGCGGAGCGTATATTTTTTTCTTCCGTGGCACTCCTCTTTTAATGCAGTTATTTTTTATTTATTACGCCCTTCCGCAAATTTTCCCGCCCTTTACGATTAAGAGCCGTTTCCTCGCGGCTTTTACCGCCTTCGCGCTGAATTCCGCCGCCTACTGCGCGGAAATAATCAGGGCGGCGATTCAAAGCATAGACAAAGGCCAGTTCGAGGCGGCCAGAGTTCTGGGCCTTTCCCGCGCCCAAACCCTGCTGTATGTGATAATCCCCCAGTCCGTAAGAAGACTGATTCCCCCGGTAGGAAACGAGTTTATAATGATGTTAAAGGACGCCTCCCTTGTATCCATGATTGCGTTAGTTGACATCACAAGAGCGATGAGCAATATTTTTAATTCTACATCTTCCGCCCTTATATATATCCCCGCGCTGGCATTGTATTTAATAATTACCGCGGTATTTACATATATTTTTCATAAATTGGAAAAAAGATACACAATAAATACTTGAATAATTATATCCCTTTAAATCTCACAAAGACACAAAGAGCACAAAGATCACAAAGAGAAGAGGAAGGGGTTGTTGTATGCAAGATGCGCTTGATAACCTTACGATAAGCTAACGGACAAAAACCTTAAAATTCTTCTTTGTGTTCTTTGTGCCTTTGTGTCTTTGTGTGAGTCTTCTCGGAATATATTAATTGAGTAATTTTACCAGGAACATCGCTCTGCCTTTGTTTTTGCCGTCTATTATGCCGAATTTGCGGAAGATGTTTGTTACGTGGAACGCTACGGTGCTGTTGGATAAGAAAAGGCGTTCCGCGATGTCCGTGTTGTCCAGCCCTTCAGACATTAATCTGGCAATTTCCCTTTCGCGTTCGGTTAATCCGTAGGAAATGAAAACCTTTTCACGAGCGGAGGCGTGATCGGTCGTTTTTTCCAGCAGAGCGCTTTTTTCTTTAAGTTCCCTGTCTTTTATGACGGACATACGGAACAGCATAAGCGTAACCGACACCGCGAAGATAACCATGCTGTAACTGGTTAAATCCAGCGAGTAATGCAGGGCAAAAGAATCAATAAGATCGATTATTACGGTAAGCACCTGAATGGCGACAACAACAGACAGATTCCCGGGATAAGTGTTAATCAATATATGAATGAACTTATTGCCTTTTTTCAATTCACGGATAATAGGAAAAATAATGTTATAAACAAGAATCCATATCATTGCGGGAATACTGACAAGCTGCCAGACTATCAATGTTTCGCTTCCGTAAGTGCGGGAAAAAAACAACTGGGACACCGCAAGAATTGCGCAAAAGATGCCGTATACTTTTGTTACGATAGAGTAACGCAGGTTGCAAAGTTTGTCCGTATAAGCCATAAGGGCCAGTATCATAAAATAAACCGTAAAGAATTCCAGCCTTACCACGACCTCGGTATTGGGGATAAGCTGATAAATCAAGTGGGTCCGCCACAGGTAATACAATCCCATGCCGAGTGAAAAAACTCCGCATGTAAGGTTATACCGGTTTTGGCGGAATATGGCGAAAAACAGGAAGTGGTATATCCCCAGTATGGAAAGTATAGAAATTATAATTATCTGGTCAATCTCGCTGTGTCTTCGCGTTACGTAATTATAGTCAGAAATATAATAAGGCACTTTATATAGAAACCCTGTTGTATAATCGGTTGGGTCTCCTACAATGCGGAACACAAGAATATTTTTGCCTTTTTTTAGAAGGCTGTTGTTTATGGGAACGATTATGTCACGTTCGCTGTGCTGTTCCATGATACGTCCGTTGACCAAAAACATTTCTTTCTTAATCAACATCCCGTTCATGTAAATTTCCCAGTTGACGCCTATAGACGCCAAATACAAGCATGGAAACATCTCTGTGTCCTCGTCCATTGTAAAGGGAAGCGCAAAAGTCCATTCCCGAACCGGTCTGCCGCTTGGAGAGAGAAAGGCGCGCTTGGGCATTTCCGGCAGTCCCAGTCTTCGGATAACCGCGCCGGGCCATTTTTCCCTGACCTGCCATGAACCGTCCTGCAAATCGGGAGAAACTACGTCCGTTTGAATAAACCCGGTCTTGATGTAAAGAGGAAATTTCTGCAAGTCTATATAAAACCGGTTTTCCTGAGCCTGCGCTGTTCCGGGCGCTGTAAGGGAAAAAATAGTTAAAAATACAGTAAAAAGTACCTGTAATCCATTATAGGTTTTACCTTTATTACTGTAATTCATTGTAGGTTTTTCCCTATTAGGGGGAGCTTTACATTTTCGCGTCCCTGAACAACAGTCCCCGGATTCCGGATACCCGGTAGCAGTAATAGTTTCTCCATTAGTTATTCATTATCCACTAAATTTCATAAAAAAACAATACTTTTTGAGGGGAAAATTTGTTAAAATGAGCCAAAAAAACGTTAAATTTGGCAAAATAACAATATTTTCATTAAATTTTACTATATTTTTGTGTATATTGCGCGATTTATCATATATTGAACTTCATCATTTGTGTTTTTCGCGATTATTTTGGTATCCGGGTTCATATTTGGAAACACACGGAAAATTTCATCCGCGAACGCCTGCCCTATGCTTTTTATATCCTTGAAGTCCAATATAACTTCTTTAAACAATTCGAGGCCGCTTAAAATTCGTCTTGCCTGTGAACGCGATACCAAATCATCGCCGCTTGCCAGATTTATGGGAACTATGGTTTTGTCAAAATCCCCCGGTATTTCCGTTGAAAATCGGTCAAAAACTTCTTTTAATATTTTATTGCTGTTATTTTCCAGATACAAATAAACCAAAGTAGAAAACTTTGTTCTGCCGGTATTAATATTGTCTTTTTGCGAATTTACGGCATAGGTTATTCCTTTGGAAACAATAATAAAATCATCAAAAGCTTTTGATGTAAAAAAGATGCCTTGCCCGGAATGCCGCGTTTGATCGGTTGTACGTTTTCCCTTTGCCAATTCAAATATCGCGTCTTTTTCGTCGGAAAGATTAAACTTCTTTTTGATATTTTTAAAAATACCGATTCCGTCATCGAAGATAAACAGGCTTGTAAACACTTTGTTTTGACTAATTTCCAAAATAATATTTTTTCCTTTGGAATGTTCTATGGCATTATTGAACATCTCTAAAAAACCGTATGTCCAAATACGCTTGATATTATCAGGAACGCCGGAAAAATGTTTTTTTATATCTTTTTCCCAAACAGCGTCTTCGGACAAGGTTTTGTCAATCTTATAAGTATATTTATTGTGCGCGGACTGTAAAACATATTGCCTTGATTTCCTGGCTATCATTTTTTCCGCCAAAAGCCTGTCTATATGTTTATAAACCGCCGTCAGCGATATCTCAAACCGTTCCGATGTAAGCGCGGCTATATTTTTGTTTCCTGTAATATGTGTCAGAATAAATTCACGAATTTCTTCGCCTCGTTTGCGAATACCCGGCATTTTTCCCTTCCTTACATGGTATAAACCTTATCCACAGCTAATGTAAACCTTATTAACATCTATTATAAACCTTATCCATAACTAATGTAAACCTTATTAATATCCATTATAAACCTTATTAACGCGGAAAATCAACTATAAAAAAAGGTGAGAAGTAAAAAAAGCCATTAATTTCGATTTTGGCAATGTAAAATAGGGAAAAAACCGTAAAAAGTACCTGTAATCCATTATAGGTTGTCCCGTTTTTACTGGAATTCATTGTAGTTTTTTCCTTTATATGCGAATTCTAAACCATTACAGGTTTTATTCAAAAATAATAGTGGTATATAGGTGCTATGAACAATATTCTCATTATTCCGGAAAAACGCCGAATTTCGCTTTTGCGGGAGGGACGACTTTTTATTTTTAAATCACTAAACAAGGAGTTTTAGATGAAAAAGACAGGTAAAATTTTTGGAATTATTGCCATTATTGCGTTAATCGGGTTCGCTTTGATCGCCTGCGACGGCGGCGGGAAAACCCTTGTAAGTATCGCTGTAACGACACAGCCGACAAAGGACGTATACGATATAGGCGAAGAATTAAATACCGCCGGTATGATAGTAACGGCAACATATAGTGATGGCTCCACAGGGGAGGTTACAGGTTATGATGTCAGCGCTCTTGATTCAACAACTGAAGGAGAAAAAACCATTACCGTCAGTTATCAGGGGAAGACGATAACTTTTACTGTAACTGTCAGTAAGAGCGGCTTTGTTGTTACTTTTAACAAGAACCACAACGACGCGGCGGACTGGACAGAAGCGAATCCCGGGACCATAAAGGTTTTGGTTCCGGCAGTCAACGTGAGCGCTATGCCGCAAGCTCCGACAAGGACAGGCTACGCCTGTATTAGCTGGAATACAGAAGCGGACGGAAGCGGCTCGATATTTACGGAAACTACTTTTGTAACGGCGGACATTACCGTGTACGCCCAATGGAAGGAAGTGCCGGCCGGCACGATTCTTGTAACGACCAACGCGGATTCCGGCGATGGCAGTTTACGCAAGGCGGTTACTGACGCTGCGACGGGCAGCACGATTTTTATTAATAACGGTATCGGGACGATCAATCTCGCGAGCCGTCTGACCATAGGTAAAAACCTTACCATACAGGGCAACGGCGTTACCATTACGAAGGCGGCAAGCTGGACTAGTACAAGCACTGATACCCAACTGGTGAATATCAGCGCCGGTACAGTGACAATTAGCCGCGTATGGTTTAAAGACGGAAGGGCAACCGACTACGGCGCGGCAATCCGCAATAACGGAATTTTGACGCTGGAGTCCTGCGTATTCAGCGGCAACCAAACCAGCGCTAATCTCGCATACGGCGGAGCGATATACAACAGCGCAACCATGAATCTGAAAGGATGTACATTTTTCAATAACCAAAGCAGCGGATCCGGCGGGGCGGTGTACAACTCCAGCGGTACACTTACGCTGGTTGGGAACCTGTTCTACGGGAATACCGCGTCTTCTTCTTCTTCTTCTCCGGTAGTACGCTACAGCGGAACCGTCACTTCCGGCGGTTATAACGTAGTAGATATAGCTCTGGGAACCACAAGCACACAAAGCGGATGGACGGCGGGAACCGGAGACAAAACCATTAGCGATATGCCAATATCGCTTGTAACATTAAGGCTGCTTTCCGACAGCCCGGCGAAGAGCGTGCTTACAACTCTGCCTGAAAATTATCCAAGCCTTGATTTTTACGGCGCAAACATTACTGCCGGAGCAGCCGCTGGAGCGGTACAGGCTAGCGTAAAAGGCAGCGGGTATTTCCTTAATGTAACGGTGAATAATCCCGAAGGGGGCAGTGTTGCGGTATCGCCGTTAAACGAGGACTATATATTCACATCCGTTACCCTGACGGCGGCTGCGGCATCTGACCGCGCGTTTTCCCACTGGCTTGTTGACGATATTGCAAAAAGCGACAACCCGCTTACATTAACGCTGGACAGTAATACTACCGCGAAGGCGGTATTTACGCGGGTGCTTACTGTGAATAGCGCAGCCGACACAAACACGGCGGGAACCTTCCGCTACGCTTTAACCAACGCGCAGGAAGGGGATACCATACGCTTCAACGCGGCGTATACAATCGCGCTGGGAAGCGCCTTGCCCCGGATAACCGCGAACATTCCTATTTATGGAAATGGATCGACATTGACGAGGGCGGCAAGCTGGACCGTAATAAACAACGATTCCCAATTATTGGATATAAGAAACGCGGATGTAAGCATCAGCCGTCTCTGGTTTAAAGACGGTAAGGCAAGCGCCTACGGCGCGGCGATCTACACGACCGGAGGAACCTTGACGCTGGAATCCTGTATATTCAGCGGCAACCAAACCATTGGCTCATACGGCGGGGCGGTGTACAACTCCGGAAATATGACATTGAAAGGATGTACCTTTTATAATAACCAAAGCGGCGGATCCGGCGGAGCGGTATTCAACTCCAGCGGAACC
>Ga0268262_10000829_pt1 | contig 40051 bp, 34 predicted proteins | sample TergutNc150P3_FD_190354 | JGI IMG/M metagenome (GOLD analysis project Ga0268262, IMG submission 190354) | Nasutitermes corniger P3 segment gut microbial community from laboratory colony in Florida, USA - Nc150 P3 (SPAdes) (version 2) | ecosystem: Host-associated > Arthropoda: Insects >...
AAGAAACAGCCCTTGTGAATTATCGGTGTATTTAAATCGTGCCATAATCTGTTCTCTCTAAATATGCTCTGCTTTTTATGCAAATTATTTTTCAATCCTGACAAATTTTATTTTTTCAACAGTCTCGAAATATTTGAACAATCTCTTATTACAATATTATTCATATTCCCATAAAATGCCATAACAGCCTTCTCATCAGGTTTTGAATTCTTAACTAATACATCTTCTATCTTGCCATTACTAGTAGCAGTCATTCCAAAATGTGTTAAACAATTTATAAATTGTATATTTTTACCATATTTCAAGCTAAATCCTGACTTTTTTATTACACTGTCCTTAAATATTACATTTTCAAATCTTCCATCAGAATATCCGGAATCTTCTAATTTGCAATTTGTATAAGTACAGTCTGTTACTATTGCATCATAATAATATACTTCTTCTATATGCTTTACCTTATTAAATTTACAATTTCTATACTCTTTTCCAAGGTATGCAAAACTATACTCACAATTCATAAATTCACAATCTATAAATATTGAATCGCTAAAACGACTAAACATACCATTAATACTTTTAAAATTTTTAAACTTAACATTCTTAAATGTTGAACCGCTCATATTTGACTTTTCACTTATAGACACATTCTCTATTATGCTATCCTCTATATATGTATTCCTCAAATCTACCTTTTGCAGCTCAACATTTTTTATTAAAGAATTCTTTAATACCAAACCGTTACATACAAACTCTTCATCCCATTCTATCTTTTTATTCTTTATCGTTACTCCTTTACTGCCGTAATCCCTGTTGAACTTCTCTACATCCTTTAATAAATCTCTCTCTTTGTCTGTAAGGTTGCCCTTGTACAGGCATGACATTCCGAATAACAAAGATATCAATAATGCGCTTAACAGCTTAATTGTATTTTTCAAAATTTTTCTCCCGCAAAAACTGACTGATTTTTATATTTATGGGTTTATGTCTAAAGTCAATAGTTTTTATGAGGTATTTACGTTTCCATATGTTCAAACTATTTAGTTTAGAGTGGAATAAGAAATGAGTGGCCGGGTTAGTTTATTTTCGGCGAGCGCCGTATCGCGAAAATCCGTCTGCCGAAAGAAAAAGTTTGCACAGGTCATGCAAAAAGTTGGTTAAATTCAATAGTTTTTGCGGATATTACGCAAAAACTTGACAAAAATAAATAGTTTTTGCATAATATCCGCAAATTCGAGGCTGTAATATGATAGCAAGGCGGGAATATCTTGACGCCCTAATGCGCTTTAGGGATAAGCAACTCATCAAAATCGTAACAGGCATACGGCGGTGTGGAAAATCTACGCTTCTTGAACTTTTTGCCGATTACCTCAGGTCAGACGGAGTGCCGGATGAGCAAATCGTGAGCCTTAACCTTGAAGATGGGGACCATAATGACATTGAGACAAGTAAACAGTTATACGACTATGTAAAAGCCAGACTGCTGCCGCAAAAGAGGATGTATATCCTTCTTGACGAGGTTCAACGGGTCGAGGATTTTCAGAAAGCGGTTGACGGTTTGTATGTGAAAAAAAACTGCGATGTTTACATCACGGGCTCCAATGCGTATTTGCTTAGCGGAGAGCTGGCGACCTTGCTTTCCGGGCGGTATGTTGAAATTAAAATGTTACCCTTGTCGTTTAAGGAGTATGTTTCGGTATTTCCAAAAGATACGGGCATTGAGCGTTTATATGCCGATTACACGCAAAACAGCTCGTTTCCCTATGCGCTGGAGTTTTCAAAGCCAAATGACAGGAAGCAGTATTTGCAAAGCATATTTGACACTATTGTTTTGAAAGATATAGTCGCCCGCAAAAGGTTTCCCGATATTGCTATGCTCCAAAGCGTTGTGCGCTTTATGTTTGACAATATAGGAAATATCTGTTCTACCAAAAGTATTTCGGACACAATGACATCGGCAGGCAGAAAAATTTCTGTACATACGGTTGAAAATTACCTTTCCGCGCTGGCGGACAGCTTCATCCTCTATAAAGTTGGCCGCTATGATGTAAAAGGCAGGCAGTATTTGAAAACCGGCGATAAGTATTATGCCGCCGATGTCGGATTGCGATACGCGTTGCTTGGAACAAAAAAAGCGGATGACGGGAGGATACTTGAAAATATAGTTTACCTTGAACTGTTGCGCCGCGGTTACGAAGTCTATATCGGTAAAGTTGGAAATGCCGAGATTGATTTTATAGCTGTCGGCAATGAGGGCGAGGAATACTATCAGGCAGCTTATACCGTCATTGACGCGGAGGGAAAAACCCTGAATAGAGAACTTGCGCCTTTGAAGGCAATCAACGACCACAATCCTAAATATCTTTTAACTATGGATCATACGCCGTTAACGTCACACAACGGCATCAAACAGATGAATGTTCTTGATTGGCTGTTGAGGTAACAAACCGTTACATAATTATCCCCCCTGCATGAAATAAATAAAAATTTTTTTAACACCAAAAAACAGTTGAATACATATAATCTGTTAGATAATTGACTATATCTTATTTGGAGAATAAATGAAGACTTTAAGCAATACCTTTAAGAATCAGCTTAAAAAAATTGCCCATAAACTAAAACCCGTTGTTTTAGTAGGTCAAAAAGGTATTACAGATACTCTTTTGCAGGCAGTTGAGAAGGCTCTTGAAGATCATGAATTGATAAAGGTAAAGTTTATAGATTTTAAAGATGAAAAGATTGATTTGACGGATAAAATAATTCAGGCTACTGATTCAATCCTTGTTAATGTAATAGGGAATATTGCTATTATTTATCGTGAAAATCCCGAATTGCCAAAGGAAAAAAAGATTAAAATTTCAACAGGCGGCGTTTATGAAAAAATATAATGTGGTTATACTCGGCGCGCTCGGAGCCGTAGGTAACGAATTTAGAAAAATACTATTGGAGAGAAAATTTCCCATTGATAAGATAAGATTTCTGGACCTGACGGATATTGGAAAGCGGATTGAGTTTGGCGATAGAACGGTTACTGTTGAAGCGCCGGATAATGATTCGTTTAAGGGATATGATATAGCCCTCTTTTCGGCAGGAGCGGATGTTAGTTTACAGACTGCTAAAATAGCAGCAGACTCAGGGTGTATAGTAATTGATAACAGTTCGGCATGGAGGATGGACCCTGAAGTGCCTCTTGTAGTACCTGAAGTTAATCCTGATGATGTGGAATGGCATAAGGGTATTATTGCAAATCCGAACTGCTCAACAATACAGATGGTGCTTCCCCTTAAATATATACATGATATTGCAAAGATTAAACGCATAGTAGTCAGTACATATCAGGCAGTATCCGGAACAGGGATTAAGGCTATTGACGAGTGCAAAAATCAGGCGCTTGAGGTATCACAGGGAAAACCTGTTTCGCAAATAGATGTTTATCCGTATCAGATAGCATTTAACGCTATTCCCCAGATTGATGATTTTACCGAAAACGGATATACAAAAGAAGAGATAAAAATGGTTAATGAAACCAGAAAAATTATGGGCGATAATTCAATCAGGCTCACTTCAACTACAGTTAGAATACCGGTAATATACGGACATTCCGAATCTGTAAATATTGAAACAGAGAAAAAAATAACAGCCAAAGAGGTTAAAGATCTGCTAAAAGGAAAACCCGGTATAACTTTGGTTGACAATCCGGCAAAGAGAGAGTATCCGATGCCCATAGATGCTGCAGGTCATAATGATGTTTTTGTAGGCAGGATAAGAGACGATGAATCAATTGATAATGGGATAAATATGTGGATTGTATCTGATAATATACGCAAGGGCGCTGCTCTTAACACTATACAGATTGCGGAACTCTTGATTCGGAAAAATCTCGTTTAAGAAAGAGGTATTGTTTATAAAATCTGCTCTTATAAATTATATGTTAGGTTAGGTTAGATAGAGGTTAGTATATATTAACTCTCATTGAATACTTAATATTTTTCTATTTTTTGCCGAAATTAAAAATATAAATATATTCAATTTTTAAATGAAGGAGTCTAATGAAAAAAATAATTTTATATATTGATCCTTCTGTTCAATCAATTTTTGTAAAAAAAACAACCGATAATGGTGAGGTTAAAGTTGTTCTATCATCCCCGCATAATTTTGTTTCTGAGGATGAAATTATTGCTAAAATAGTTGATGTTAATTCGGATGAGGAAATAGACTCTCTTATTGATAAAGGATACAGCTATTACAATATACGCAACTATTTTAGCGTCATTGCCGATCAAGGAGTACGTTTTGATGAATCTACAAAAACATATAGAGCTAAGTTTTACGGCTTTGCTGTGTTAAGAGACTCAAAACTATTAGTGTTGTCACCTATATCATATTCGAAGGGAAAAATAAAAGCTTTCTATAACATTTTACCAACAAAGTTTGGAAAAATACCAAGCTACGGTGAAGTCGTTGAAATGTTACAGCTTGAACGAATTATATCTATTATTTCAGAAAATAGATTTTCTCAACAGACTTCGGAGATTAATTATGAAAATCCGGCTCTAACAAGAATACTTGTCGCGGAGGGGAGGGAGCCTGTTGACGGATATGACGCATATTTTGAACCGCTTTTAAGTTTTGAAAAACAAGCCGGTAAAATTCTTGAAGACGGAAGAATGGATTATAAAGAGGTCGGTTCTATTATTAAAATTCAAAGAAATCAGGAGATACTTAAATATTTTCCTGCAGTAAAACCTATAGACGGATATGATGTTTTTGCAGAGCAGATACCGGCCGCAAAAATTAATAAAGGAGGATATAAGAAAGGGGAGAACCTCATTCAATCTGATTCCGATTCCTCTATATTTTTATCTGAAATTGACGGCTGCATAAATATTCGTCAAGGTAAAGTCAGCGTACTCCCTGTTGCTGTAATTGATGGCGATGTAGATCTTGAAACCGGTAATATTGTCTTTAATGGAACTGTGCGCGTTACAGGCTCTGTACTGCCCGGATTTAAAATTCAGGCAGACAATGATATTATAATAGAAAATTATGTAGAGGATGCTCAGCTTAAGGCAGGAGGAAACATTGTAGTAAAACAGGGTGTTGTCGGCAAGGAGTCTGTTAAGCTAATGGCGGATGGAAATGTAAGCGCAAAGTTTATGCAAAATGCAAAAGTTGAAGCCGGTAAGAGTGTATTTGTAGATGATTCAATTATTAACTGTGATATATTAGCCTATGACACCGTTGTTGTTAAAGGTAAAACAGGTAAAATTATAGGAGGTAAAATCTCTGCCCTTTATGAAGTCAAAGCTCCTACTATTGGAACTGTAACTGAAACTATAACAAACATTACTGTCGGTAAAAATCTTATCCTTGAAGACGAAATGGCAAATAAAAGAAACGAACTGACAATTGCTAAACAAAGAGTAGAAGAGTTAAATTCTGATTTAAAGATGCAGTTTGGTGAAGAGATATTTATTAAGCCTAAAGAATATATAAAAGTTCTTCCTGATGTTAAGAAAAAAAATTGTTTATTGCTTTTGAATAGTATTAGCTCTGCAGGCGCAATTTTAAAAAAAATTACAGAAGAGATAAAAGCGCTTGAAGAAAAGATGAAATTAGAAAGAGACCCTATAGTTATCGGAACAAATAAAATTTTTCCCGGAGTTGTCATAAACATTAAAAAGAATACCCGAAAAGTTGAATCTGCTATTGATAATGTAAAATTTTATGAAGATCCTGCTGATAAGAGTATTAAATTTCTATCTGCTACATAAATATTTAATATACATTTTTTAGATTTCAAATTAGGAATAGATGAATAAAGTCTTTGTAGGGGCGAAAATTCTGTCGCCCGTATATTATTTAATAGATAGGAATAAATGAATAAAGTCGAAGAGATATATTCCACTCTACTCAAAAATTACAAAAAACAGGGCTGGTGGCCAATATTTAATGTAAAGAAAGGCATAAGTGAATATGGACTCAATGCTCCGCGTAATGATAGTGATATTTTTGAAATTATAATCGGCGCTATACTTACTCAAAATGTTGCATGGAAGAATGTTGAAACAGCGCTTAAAAACTTAAAGGGGAAGAAACTCCTCTCTCCGCAAAATCTCCACAATACCGAAAATAGTATAATAGCTTCATGTATAAGACCGTCAGGTTATTATAATCAGAAAACAAAAAAGATTAAAAATTTTTTAGATTGGTTTAGCACTATTAATTACTCTTTTGATAAATTAAAAATTATTAAAACTAATATTTTAAGAGAGATACTGCTCAATATAAATGGTATTGGTCAAGAGACCGCAGATTCAATATTGCTTTATGGTCTAAATAGAAAAATTTTTGTAATAGACGCATATACAAAGAGAATGTTTTCAAGATTAAATTTAATTTCTTCTCATGAAAGCTATAGCTCAATTCAAGACTTTTTCCACAGAGAGTTTTCCGGAACATTGAAGAGATATAATGAGTATCATGCGCTGATTGTTGCACATGGAAAAGATATATGCAAAAAAGAGCCTTTGTGTAATGCCTGTTATTTTAACAGTTCATGCGATTTTAATAATACATCATTTAATTCATTATAAATATCATATTTTTAGAATATATAACTAAAGTCAGATTTATAGAAATTTTCAGTATTTCATAAAACAATATTTATAAAGTAGAATTATTAGTATTGACAAATAATTCAAATAACATTATAATAATTAAATGGAGAAAACAACTACACTATGAAAGAAAGATTAACTGTTAGTTCCGAATGGAAGAAACTCAAAGAACATTTCAACAAGATAAACAATCTGCATTTGAGAGATCTTTTTAAAGATGATTCTGAAAGAGGTAAAAAATTCAGCTTTGAGGCTTGCGGACTTTTTTTTGATTTTTCAAAAAATTTAGTAACAAATGAAACTTTAGATCTTCTAATAAAACTCGCAGAAAAAAATTCTTTGAAGCATGAAATCGAAAGAATGTTTACCGGCGAAAAAATAAATGAAACTGAGAACAGGGCGGTTTTACATACAGCTCTGCGTAATAGAAGCGGAAATCCTGTTCTGGCAGACGGAATAGATGTAATGCCTCAAATTTTGGCTGTTCTTGAAAGAATGAAAAAAATCTCCGACAAAATCCGCGCGCTTGAATGGAAGGGTTACTCAGGAAAACCGATAAAAAACATAATCAATATTGGAATCGGCGGTTCGGATTTAGGTCCTGTAATGGTATATGAGGCTTTAAAGTACTATTCAAACAGGGAACTCAAAATAAGATTTGTTTCTAATATTGACATTTCACATATTAAAGAAGCTATAATAGATCTTAACCCTGAAGAGACTCTTTTTATTGTTGCATCAAAAACTTTTACGACAATGGAAACAATGACTAATGCGCTAACTGCAAAAAAATGGATACTCGAATCTTTTAAGACTGAAAAGGCAGTGGCAAATCATTTCATAGCCCTGTCAACAAATAAAGAAGAAGTTGAAAAATTCGGAATAGATCCCGATAACATGCTGGAATTTTGGGATTGGGTCGGCGGTAGATATTCATTAACCTCAGCAATCGGTCTTTCGATAATGATATCGATTGGGTATGATAATTTTATCAGATTGCTTAACGGCTTTCATGAAATGGATAATCACTTTAGGGAAAGCAGTTTTGATAAAAATATACCTGTTTTAATGGGACTTCTGGGTATATGGTATAATAATTTTTTTGGTTATGAATCTCATGCCGTTCTGCCGTACGATCAATACATGCATAGATTTTCAGCATATTTGCAGCAAGGGGATATGGAATCAAACGGTAAATCTGTTGCAAAGGACGGTTCAAAAGTAGATTATTCGACCGGTCCGGTAATTTGGGGAGAACCCGGCACAAACGGTCAACATGCATTCTATCAATTGATGCACCAGGGAACTAAAATCATACCTGCAGATCTCATAGGATTTGTAAATCCTCTACATAAAGATAGAGATCACCAGAATAAACTTATTGCAAATATGATTGCACAGGCTGAAGCATTTGCATTTGGTAAAACATCTGATGAGGTTAAAAAAGAAGGTGTTGAAGAAAGACTTATACCTTATAAAACTTTTCATGGAAATAGACCGACAAATGTACTCATGGCTGAGAAATTAACTCCAGAGACTCTTGGTAAAATAATTGCCGCGTATGAACATAAAATTTATACTCAGGGAGTAATATGGAATATATTCTCTTTTGATCAATGGGGAGTAGAATTAGGAAAAGTATTGGCAGGGAATATATTGAAAGAGCTTGATAAAAAGGATGAAATAGATCTAAAGCATGACAGTTCAACTAATCAATTGATTAAATATTACAGGAGAATATCAATTGATAGTTAAAAATAATAACAATAGTGATATTGATACTGTGCTGAAAGAAGAATATATAAGAAAAGATTATTTAGAAAAAATCAGAAAGTATGAAATATTCAGGCATGAGGCTAACAATGTCAGAGAAAAAGATAAAAAGATTATAAGAGAGTTCTTTAAAAGCTTTAGTCATAAAGATGTCCAAGTAGGTGTAGGTTTTCAAAGAGCATATGGCTCAATAATATCCGGTGATCATTTTGACCTTTTTAAGCTGTCAGATAGAATCTTTTTGTTCATATTTGCAGACATATCCGGTCATGGACTCCCGGCATATACAACATTAATTAAATTGCGTTCTGCCATAATCCTTGCCATTAAAGAGCTTGAAGGTACTTTTAGAAAGACAGGGATGATAGATTATCCAAATCTTATAAAGAATATTGCCGTAAAATTTACTGATATTATGGATATATCCAATTCCAACGATTTTGCTTCTGTTAACTTTGTTTTCGTTGAAGATCAAGACGGCTATTTAAAATTTAGATTTTATAACAGAAGCATGTTGTTTCCTATTATAGTACGAAGGAGTAAAGAGCAAATAATAACTTTTAATCTTAACAATCAATATGACATATGGCAGCCAAATAAGAGTTATCTCCTTGGTAATGATATAAAAACTCTTGTAAATATTGAAGCTTACTATGATACACCCGAGTGTAGTTTTGATATATACCAGGGAGATATGATTTTCTTTTATTCTGACGGCATAACCGAAGCATTTGATTCTGAGACTGAGAATAAACAGTATGGAGAAGAAAGGCTAATGCAAAAACTTATTGAATCAAGCGACTTGCCGCCGCAGCTTGTTATTAATAATATTTTTGATTCGGTATATGAATTTATCGGCAAACATGAATATCAAAAAGATGATATGACAGCAGTCCTTATGGACCTTCCAATGCCATTATAATTGCGCAAAAATAATTGCTGCCGTTCTTTTTAAAGATTTGTGTTCACTTTGAGAGTTAGATGAGGTATTTATGGAGAAAATTTTAGATAAAATAAAAAATCTTACCTTAATACATGATCAAATATCTCCTGAGATCATAAAGGAAAAAGATATAAAAATTGGTTTAAGAAATTCAGACGGTACAGGCGTAATTGTAGGGATAACAACAAAGGGGAGAGTTATAGGGTATGAAATTAAACCTGATTCAAATTCACCTGCAGGGAAGATGGTTGTCCCCGTTGAAGGTAAACTATATTACTGCGGTTATGATATTAACGATATAATTGAATATAATGAAAAACATAAAAGATTCGGTTTTGAAGAGGTGATATATCTCTTATTAACTAATATATTGCCAAATAAAAGAGATTTGGAGACATTCACTACAGCCATTCATAAAAGATCAAAACTTACTAATCTTGAAAGACGTATTATAATAGGTGAAGTTGAAAATTTTAACCAGATGTATGCGCTGCATAGTGTTATATCTCATCTAAGCAGATGTGATAAAAATCCTGACTCAACTGATATTTCAGATGTTAGCAAGCAATGTATAAATATCATTGCAAAGGCGCCTACAATAGTTGCAAACAATTATAGCGTATATAAATACAGCAAGGGCGATGATCTTAGACTTTCAAGATCAAAGGATAATCTGCCGATAGCAGAAAATTTTCTATATATGCTTACAGGCCATTCGCCGGATCTTGAAGAAGCGCTTATTTTTGATTCATGCCTGATTATGCATGCAGAGCATGGAGGCGGCAATAACTCAACCTTTACAGTTAGAACAGTATCATCAAGCGGCGCAAATACATATATGGCAATTGCAGCAGGCGTAGCATCCTTGAGCGGACAATTCCATGGCGGCGCAAATGAATCTGTTATGTTTATGATGAAGCAGTGTCAGAAAGCTGTTAAGGATTGGAGTAATGAAAGTGATATAAGAAAATATTTGACTAAAGTTCTTGATAAAAAAGAATCTGATGGAAGCGGTAAAATTTATGGCATGGGTCACGCTGTATATACGCTTTCAGATCCAAGAACTAAGATACTTAAAAAATATGCCAGATTTTTAGCAGAGAAATATAATAAAATGGAACTCTTTAATCTTTTTGAAATGGTGGAAATGATTGCGCCTAAACTTATAGAAGAAAGAAAGGGAAATAAAACTTGCGTAAATGTTGATTTTTATTCCGGTCTTGTCTATAAATTTCTTGGCATACCTGAGATTCTATATACGCCAATCTTTGCTATGGCGCGTGTTGCAGGGTGGGCTGCTCATAGATTAGAGCAGATGGTGCAGGGTAAAATCATAAGACCTGCCTATATATCGCCAAATTATGAAATTTTAAAATATAAAGATATTGAGAGCAGATAAAAAACTTTGACTTAAAAAAATGAAACCCGCTAAATAAGCAGGTTTCATTTTTTTATTTATTTTTTTAAGTAAGACTAACTGGGCATAGTAATAAATACGCCTCTTGGATCTACCTCATTTCTGAGTATTTCCAATATCTCCTTATTAGGCACAGGGGTTACCGGTATCTCTCCTGCCGGTCTGATAAGCTCAAAACCGCTGGCAAGCTGAGCAAGCTCAGGCGGAACGCCCGGATGGAGAGTCTTAATGCGCATCCTTTTTGATTCGGGCTCAAAATCATAAACACCTGCAGATGTTATTACGCTCATAGGACCGCCGCCAACAAGCCCAGCCTCTTTTCTGCTGTTCCCGCCGTTTAAGAATCCTACGGATGTCATAAAGTCTAATTTTTTAACAAATTTATCCGGATTCTGTAATCCAACAAGCACTAAGTGTGACGCAAGCGATGAAAGATCATTGTTTCCACCTGAACCGGTAAGTCTGTTCTTATAATTATAATAGTCACCGCCGATGAGATGTGTATTAACATTGCCGTACATATCAATCTGAGCATATCCAAGGAAAGCCTTGTCTACATAGCCGTTATATAGCTGCCCGAATGAATATGACATCTCAAGTACTAGCGGAGATTTTCTCCAGGTACCCGGTCCCCCAACAGACCATGGCATATCTCCTGGTATCGGATTTTGAGCGCCGGACTCATAAACCATTGTCATATTCGGCGCATGTGTCTTCTTTGCAAGTATTCCTGCAACCATTGGCAGACCTGTGCCTATATATACAACCTCATTATCTTCTATCTGCTGAGATAATACATAAGCAATCATTTCTAAGGGATTAGCCGGTTTGTTATCAGTCATTTTTTTTCTCCTAATAAATTGGTTTAAATTGATCGGTTATATCATCAGGATTCGGATCATCTACTGTCCATTCTTTATAATTGAAATCTACGCCTTCATCCTCATTGTCATACTCTTCTGCTTTGGTCAATCGTCTTGCATTTGCTATCCAGTTTGAACCGCCAAGGAGTTTGTCTATTATATCATACTGATTTTTACACTTCACAATGAATGTATCATAGAATTCTTCTATTGCGCCTTCCTTATGCGCCCAATATCTCAGTAGTTTTTCCCATGTTCTTCTTGGCCAATAATAGAGTCCGGGCATACTTCCAATAAGCGCTCCAAACGGCATCTCTACAACAGCATCAGCATAGACAAAAGGAATCATAACGCCTTTGTTATCGTTTCTCAATGCAGACGGCGGAACAATCTCTTCTGCAGTAATAATGACCTTACGCGCTGCAGCAGCCAGAGCAACGTCATTTACTATAGGTCCATAAATTTTAGCATTACCGAATTTATCAGCCTGATGAACATGAATGATTGTAACATCCGGATATAATGCCGGAACAAAAACACACGGATCCTTTTCGGTTTTCATTGGGTTGTCAACAACCTTAACAAACGGATTATATTTGAGAAGATCGGAACCTAAGAGTTGTTTTGAATATACGCCCGGAAGACCAAGTTGGGCAGCTTTAAAACCTTGAGCCATTGACCCGTGACTCCATTCTGATAACATTTGTGTTTTACCGGCTTTTATCAACCTTGAGATATTGCGGTCTGTTCCTCTCATTTCAGCTCCTGCATACGACCAGTGAGTATGAGTAACAGTTCCGTTATTTATCATATAACTTTGGTTTGTTGCCGGCGAACCGATATTCTGTAAATTTTTGATTCCTTGACGCATTATCTCAAAGTATGCAACGATTGGAGTTCTAACATATGCAAAACCGGAATCTGTCAGAATATCTCCATCTTTGACATATTCTGTAATAGCCTCTTTCAATGAAATTCTCTTATCTTTCGCAGCATGATTTTTTTTAGCATGAGCTTCTCTGGCAGATTCATAATCAATTAATCTGTCAAGAAGATGCGTATCTTTATCCTGTAAGCGGAGATTGGAGAGCACTTCTTTGTTGTAATTAAACTTTCCCATTATTTTCTCCTTCAATATATGTTTTAAAAAAAGAGTTCATTTAAAAATACAATACTATTTTTCTAATTGCTCTGTATTATACAATATTATGTTATTTAAGTAAATGATTTTTTTATTATTTTATAAATTATTTTATTAATTATTAGCATATAAATTTATCTATATTTGTCACATTATAAGAATAGTTGAATAATTTTTATATGATAATTGCATTTTTGCTTCTTTTTCTACCGACGGCAAAGAGTGTAGGGAAAATATAAAAAAATAACAGAAATCTTACTGCCTGTTAACTTATAAACAGCGCTTTTGAAGAAAAATCCGGATCACTCGTTGCATTAAGTCCAAGCTTTCTTAATCCGGCAGCATCACCCGGTGTAGGTATATGTGTAAGATGTACCTCGCAGCCTGCCAACTCTTTTAGTTTAAGAACAGCAGCTTCTGCGCTCGGATTTGCCGCAGCGCCGATTGCAAGCGCAATTAAAGTCTCCTCGAGGTCTAAGCTTACAGGCGCGCCGTTGAGTATATTTTTTTTAAAATTTATAAGAGAGGTGAGTATAAACGGCGGAAGAAGATCTATCTCTTGCGGAATACCTGCAAGTTTTTTAACTGCGTTGAGTACAAGGGCAGATGCAGCATGGAGTAATGATGAATTATAGCCTGTTACTATCTCACCGGATTTAAGTTCTAATGAGGCGCCGCTGTATATGCCCTTGTTGCCTTTATTTTTTTCTTTTGCCGTATTTGCAGCTTCCCTTGCATATTCAACAACAGGTCTGTCTTCTGCCATAAGTCCGGTATCTTTCATTAAAACCTTAACTCTCTCAATAGTATCCCTGTCGCATAAACCCATGGCATATTCACATGAATATCTAAAGTATCTCCTTATTATCTCCTGATGCGATGCGTGACGTACATTTTCATCATTTACTATTGCAAATCCTGCTCTATTAACGCCCATATCTGTCGGAGATTTGTAATATGACGGTGAATTTGTAATTTTTTCAAGTATTCTTTGCAGTAATGGGAATGCTTCAATATCCCGATTGTAATTCACCGCCACTTCATTGGACGATTCAAGATGAAAGTGATCTATCATATTTACATCTTTTAATTCGGCAGTAGCGGCTTCATAAGCTACATTAACCGGATGTTTTAACGGAAGATTCCATATTGGGAATGTTTCAAATTTAGAGTATGTAGCATTAACGCCTCTTTTGTGTTCGTGATAGAGTTGAGACAGGCAGGTTGCCAATTTACCGCTTCCGGGACCGGGACCTGTTACTACAACTATCTGTTTTTCAGTCTTAATATATTCATTAGCACCATAACCCTCTTCGCTTACAATGAGATCAACATCGGTAGGGTATCCCTTGGTAAACTTATGAGTATATACATTGACGCCTCTTCTTTCAAGTTTTTTAATAAATGTACTGGCGCCGGGCTGGTCAGAATATCTTGTAATTACAACAGCTCTTACATCAACGCCGTATTCTCCAAAATCATCAACACTCTTCATGGCATCAACATCATAGGTAATTCCAAAATCAGCCCGCACCTTTCTTCTTTCTATGTCCATTGCGGAGATACAGATTATTATTTCAATAGAGTCCTTCATTCCCGAGAGGAGTTTCATTTTAACATTGGGTTCAAATCCGGGCAAAACCCTTGCAGCATGAAAATCGTATAATATCTTGCCTCCGAATTCCAAATATAGTTTATCAAATTTTGAGTCTTTCACGCGCCTAAGTATTACATCTGTCTGCTCTTTTAGATATAGTTCATTATCAAAACCATATTTTTCCATGAATGACTCCTTGAATTTATATGTAGGAAAATTTTTCGATTATTGGATTGTTGGTTTTTTATTTTTAAATAAAATTTTGTCAACAGTTAAAAATTTTGTGTAATTTGATTATAAAATGTATAAAATATACACTTGACAATATTTTGAAAAGAGTTAATATATATTTTAGGAGGAAATTTTCATGTCGGATATGATATTGGATATTAACATGGTTTCTGAGGTTATATTTTCACGCATAAAAACTAAAAAAGTTAAACTTCATGAAGAAAATGGAGTTTTAATATTAACGCCTGTGGTTGAAAAAGAAAAGTCTTTTGATCGTTTAGCAGGAATGTTCTCTGATGGGAAATTATCAATAGATAATTATTTAAAAGAAAAACAATTAGAGAAGGAACTTGAAAATTGAATAATTATATATATAATTTTTTAGCAAATATGAAAAAAGAAAAAATTTATTTCACCGGGTGTCCTTACCATAATCTAACTACAACAATTCCATGTGTCAAGTTAAGCGTTAAAGCGCACGGCGTTAAGCCGTAGCTTTCGCATAACATCAGCATAAATGCAGGCGCCCTTAATAGTTAAAGAGTTAAATAGTTAAAAAGCCCGGACAGCCCGAACGCTACCGTGATTGTTCTTGTTGTGGTTGTGCTGACTGCCACTGCCGAAATACTGAGTCCACGCTTCATCATGGGAGTCCTGCGACGAAGACCAGTAATAACCAGATGTTATACCAAAAATACTCCTTTGCTTGTAGAGTTCATTAAGTTCGTCTTTACTGGGAAGGAACCAGTCGGTTTTACTGCCGCCGGTGTAATTTTTGCACAATAAAGCTGCGTGATTATATGTGGTAAATGGGTCTCCTGCAATGATAAGAGCTGTGTTTTTTCTGCCTGTACCGATAGCTGTTGCATTGGCATCATTAGATACAACGGCGTAAGGTAATCCTTCTGCGGTTGACCATCTTATAGATGTACCTTGATCACTAGTAGCTGCTTCAAGGTAATAGGCGGTCGAGTTGTTGTCTGTTATGGTAAAGCCTGTCTCACTCCTATAGAAGATTTTCCCTCCACCTTGACCGTCATCGCCGAGTGCGTAAGGCCGCCATTTGGCATAAAGGGTAATGTCGGAAGTAACAGTATCGCTTGCAAAATCCCAGTCATTGGTTAAAGTTGCTTCTTGATACCAGCCGTCAAACTTTCCGTCATATCCCGTTTTTGTGGGGACTGCCGGTGCAGTAATGGTATCTCCTGATGTCAAACCGGTAACGGGACTGACCGCAGTTCCTCCGTTGCTGTCAAAGGTTACTGTGTATAAGGTTGCGGTGTAGGGGCTTCCGCCGCCATCACCACTGCCTCCGCCGCAAGCTGAAAATGTAAGAATAAGGATGAAAAAGGGAAGAATTAAAAAAAAATTTCATAATTTTGACCTCGTTTAATATTCTAAATTTAACGATTAAAATTAACCACTGTGAGTTTAATAATTTTATTAATTATAATAATAAATAATTATTATAATTATAGTATGTCAATAGATTTTTGTAGTGATTTAAAAAATAAATATTTAAGTCCTGCGAACTATGCGTGAGAGGGATAACGATTTGTCTATTGATACGAATGCCCTGCAGGAAAGGATTGTAATTTTTGATAATACAAAAATAATCCTTGAAAAAATTAAATCTTGAATTATCCCTTATTTTGCAATCGACAATAATATGACAATAACATGACAATAACATAATAGAGGATAAATTTGAAATTCATTGCAGATTTACATATACACTCACATTACTCAATGGCAACGAGCGGTAAACTAACGCCTGAGTATTTGGAATACTGGGGCAGACTTAAAGGGATAAATGTAATAGGAACAGGCGACTGTATTCATCCCGGGTGGCTTAACGAACTGTCTGAAAAACTTGAACCTGCGGAGAACGGGTTCTTTGTATTAAAGGATTCATACAGATTAGAAGAATCAAAAAGACTAAAGCATGAAAATATTCCCGACAGAGTTTACTTTATCCTGACAGGTGAAATAAGCAGCATATACAAAAGAGACGGTAAAGTCCGCAAGGTTCATAATCTGACCATATTTCCAGACATGGAATCGCTTATTAAAGTGCAAAGAAGACTTGATGACATAGGAAATATCAGATCTGACGGACGTCCCATACTCGGTCTTGATTCGCGAATAATTCTTGAAATGGCGCTTGAATCTTCGCAAAAATCATTTCTCATTCCTGCGCATATATGGACTCCGTGGTTCTCCGTGCTTGGCTCAAAATCGGGATTTGATACTATTGACGAATGTTACGGAGATTTAACAAAACATATATTTGCAGTTGAAACAGGTCTCTCGTCTGACCCGCCGATGAACTGGACGTGCAGTTTTCTTGATAAATTCCGGTTAGTGTCAAACTCGGACGCTCATTCGCCTGAAAAGTTAGGGAGGGAGGCCAATCTTTTTGATACCGAATTATCTTATGACGGAATATATAACGGTCTTAAAGATGACAGGGGATTTCTCGGAACAGTTGAATTTTTCCCGCAAGAAGGGAAATATCACTATGACGGTCATAAAAAATGTTCGGTAGTATTTAACCCTTTAGAAACGGCAAAGCATGAAGGCATATGTCCCGTATGCGGCAAAGAGCTTACCAAGGGCGTTATGTACAGGGTCGCAGAGCTTGGAGACAGGAATAACGATTCGTTATTAAATACAAAAGAATGCCGCTATATTACGCAGCTTCCGGACGTTATTGCAGAGATAAAAAAACAGAAAAGCAGTAATTCAAAAAATGTCACTTCAGAGTACCTTAATATTATTAACCGGCTTGGGTCTGAGTTTCACATATATCTCAATTCGCATATAGATGAGATTTCATCCGTTGGAGGAGAACTCCTTGGCGAGGCAGTGAGACGTTTAAGAAATGGAGAGATAAATATATCAGAAGGGTTTGACGGAGAATTCGGCACTGTAAAAGTATTTCACGATGGAGAGATAGATTCTTTCAGATATTCTCCTTTGTTCAAAAATTCATCTGTTCATGAACCGGAAGCGGAATTGCCGTACAGGCATTCTTTGGAATTTGACATTAAAGAGTTTAAAGAGTTAGTCGCATTGGAAAAACAAAACCGGTTAAATATTAAAGAAGCTCTCAAACCAGCTGAGTCCAGTACTGAACTTACGCCTGAGCAGATTGATGCTGTAACACATATAAATTCTCCGATTCTGATTATAGCCGGTCCCGGATCGGGAAAGACAAAGGTTTTGGCAGAGCGGGTAAAATATTTAATAAATGAAGGATTAGCTCTCTCTTATGAGATAGCCGCATTAACTTTTTCTAAAAAAGCGGCAGATGAAATCGCCGGGCGTCTAAGCGGAGATATGGAACTCAGGGAAATCACAATATCAACTATCCATTCCTTCGGACTCTCAATACTGAGAAATAATTACGAAGACTTTAATCTTAAAAAAGATTTTTTAATATTAAGCGATGATGAAAGATTGGAAATTGTCAGAACTCTCAGCATAAAAGATAAAAAAACCATGTCAACTTTAAAGGATATTTCCAAATTTAAACAGGGTATTCACAGTGATTTGGATAATGTAATTTTAGACGAATATGAGAACAGGCTAAAAGAGATAAATTCCATTGATATAGACGACCTTATATTCCTTACATCGAAAGTTTTAACAGAAGATGAAGTATTAAGAAAAAAAAGTCTTGGACGCTTAAAGCATCTGCTGATTGACGAGTTTCAGGATATAAATGCGGCGCAGTATAAGCTCATTAAAGCAATTACTGTTAATAGTGATTGTTTACTCACAGCAATAGGCGATCCTGACCAGGCTATCTATGGGTTTAGAGGCTCCGACACTAAGTATATAAATAACCTGAAATCCGACTATCCTGATCTGAAAACTGTTGCGCTGACAAAAAGTTTCAGATGTCCGGATACAATATTAAAGGCGGCAGACGATGTAATGGACAGGAGCAATTACTTAAAGGGCATAACAGAAGGGACTGTAATAAATATACATGAAGCCGAAAGCGATAACAGTGAAGCGGATTGGATTGCCGGAGAGATTGTAAAATTAATAGGCGGAGTAAGAAGCCTCTCAATAGTGAGGGGAATTTCTGATGAGGAAAACAAAAATTATGGCTTTAGCGATTTTGCAGTTCTATGCAGAGCGTCTTTTATGTTTGATTCGATTATTAAGGCGTTTGATTCTCACGGAATTCCATACCAGATGATTGACAATGATCCGTTTTATATGAAAGAACCTTATAAATCGCCGTTTAAATCCATAAGGGAATCTTATCTTTTATTAAAGAGAGGCGATAATAAACGCAAAGATCAGCTCTTTAACATGATTAAAGACGGTGAGAGTTTAACCGCTGTTGCGCAATATCTATTTAAAAATCAATCGGAAGAATACGATGAGGATAAAGTTATAAGATTTACAGAAGGGATTAAAGATTACGATGAGTTTGTCAGATTATATAATTTAAGATCAGGAGTTGACGATTATACGCCGGAGTTTGAAGCTGTTCCGATTATTACAATCCACTCTGCCAAGGGACTTGAATTTAAAAATGTATTTATTCCCGGCTGCGACGATATGATTATTCCTTTTTCACTCTTTGGAAAAGATGATAAAACTGATGATTCGCCTGAGGAGAATGATTTTGAGGAAGAAAAAAGGATATTCTATGTCGCCTTAACACGCGCGAAAGAGAGGCTCTACCTTTCTCATGCAGGGAAAAGATTATATAGAGGGAGAGTTCTGAATCTTAAAAGAAGCAGGTTTCTTGAAAAAATCAGTAATGAGCTTGTTAAAATTGAAAAAAGAGAACAAAAATTTAAAAAAAAGGATGACAATCAATTAACAATGTTTTAAATATTGTTACTTAAAATCATAATTCATGTTTTAACAGGAGGAGAACATGAAAATAGAGAATAATTCAACTTCAACTCATCTGCTATACAAAGGGTCGGTTGAAAATGCTGAAAGGTATATTAGAGGCAAAGAAGTTGAAAGGGTACGAGAGGCAAATGTAACGCCAAGTACAACCAGCGCTTTTATGGACAGCACTATTAGAGGTTCTGTGTTTGATGCAAAGGCTTAAATCTTAAATTTATTAATTAGTTCATAAATATTATCTTTAATAATATTTAAGTCTATTTTAATAAATTTTGTAAAGATAACAGGTATATCCGAAAAAAAAACCATTTTATCTTTTAATGTTGGGTGATTAAAAGATAAAATGGTTGAATGAAGACATATAGAGTTATTTAAACTATGAGTTGAGCCGTATTTTTTGTCTCCTACAATTGGAGCATCTAAGGAAGAAATCTGAGCTCTGATTTGATGTTTTCTGCCGGTTTCGAGTTTAATCAATATAAAAGAGTATCCTTGTAAAGATGCAATGGTACTGTAGTAGAGTTCACTTTTTTTTGAGTGTTTATTTATCTTTTTATCAATAATGGTTTTATCATTTATTCTTGTTAAAAAATTTTCAAGTTTATGCCACTCATTATCAACAACTAATTCCTTTTCAATTATTGCAGTATAGTATTTATCCATACTCCCATTGATTATTTCAAGGTGAAGACGCCTTGCAGCTTTGGAGGTTTTTGCAAAAACCATTAATCCGGAGACAGGAAGATCAAGTCTATGAACTAAACCTATAAATGCTTCACCGGATTTTTTATATTTTTCTTTTATGTAAGATTTAAGTATATCTATCATAGAATCTTTACCGGAACTATCTCCCTGCGAAAGAATTCCCGGCGGTTTATACACTATTAGAATATGATTATCTTCATATATTATTTGCGGAGTCATTTTTTTACTCAATGGTGGATTTTTATGAGGAAGAAATATGGTGTCAATAACAAAAATTCAATTCCATCGTTTATACAATTAATTAAGTAAAAATTTTATAAATGCAGAGTAAACGATATGTTGAATAAAAAATCAGAAATCATTATTGACATTAATTATAGAGAAAACAATATAATAAATAACTCATATTATATTATAAATTAAAGTAAAAGGAGTTTAAAATGAAAAGAACATTGATTTTGATGTTGATTTTATCATGTTTAATTTCGTTTGCCGGTTGTAAAAAAGATAAAAATTCCGATGCAGGCTCTGCGGTTAGTGGTTCTGCAAGCGCTCAAAGCTATTCCGGTCCCAGTGTGGAAGAGTTAGAAAATGAATTTCAAAAAGTTATGGCAGACTGTATGGCGCGTAAACTCTCCGGCGCTGAATGTGATAAGCAGATAACAGAAATTACCGACAAAATTGATACAGCCAGAAATGCCGCTGCTGCTCCGCCCATCCAAGCCAAGCAGCGCGGCAATGCAAAACCTGGAACATTACATATTATTAATATTCCAGCTACTGTTATGGAACCCGGTGGAGAAACCAGCGGTCTTACCGAAGAAAAGACAGAGTACAAACCTAAAATGTTAAAAGTATATGGAGTGGGAGAGATCATGCTTATGGGGACTGCTATAAAGGAACTGCCGGGTCAATATCCGCCTGCAAGAGTGTTTAATCTTGAAATTGCTAATGATGCAAAAAGAGTGCCGACTCCAAGTGGAGACTCTATAACTGTAAGTGTTTTAATGTCGGTGGGTAATGATGAGTACATAGACTTTAAAGATGCTGAATTTCAGCAGATTTTTATTCATTGGAATCCGCCTGACAAGATAAGCAAACGCAGTTGTCTTCTGTACGGTAGTGGAGTAACCTTTAAAGGAGGAGTAGGTACGGCAGATTGTAAAATACCTCAGTGAAAGTGAATGGTTAAGGTGATAGCCAGACTCAGCGTGGTACTTTTTTTTATCTTTGCGCTCTTTGCGGTTAAATTTTTTTGTTTTTTTACTAAAAATTTTTTAAAACATTGTAAAAAATTTACTTGCATTATACGGGCTATAAATAATTATTACATTCGTCTTTAGCGAGCGTGGTGGAACTGGCAGACACGCTAGACTTAGGATCTAGTACCGCAAGGTGTGGGGGTTCGACTCCCTTCGCTCGCAGAAAGTCGATAATATTCGCGGGAATAACTCAGTGGTAGAGTGCAACCTTGCCAAGGTTGACGTCGCGGGTCCGAATCCCGTTTCCCGCTCATATAAAAAAGGACTTCTCGGAACAGAGGAGTCCTTTTTTATATATACAAAATAGAATAAAATTTAAAACTATTTTTGATGCACAGTCTCTTACTTGGTGACAGTATATGCTTTGGGCTTGCGTACCGGCGAAATGGTATGCCTTAAGACAAGGATTTGGATATAAAGTCAAAAATTAACCGCTATTGTCTCAGGTAAAAAGCGTAAAGACCAAAATGTCGTAAACAGCATAAACGTTACGCAAAATTATGACAAATTTGTTAGAAAATGTATTGACTAAATACAAAATTATTATAAAATATAAGAATGGAACTAAATAAAATCCCAAAAAAATATCAGGATGACATAAAAAAAGCAACAAATTTGCTCAAAACAGAAGGATGTAAAGCTGTCTATTTGTTTGGCTCAATGGTAACGGGCAAAATGCACGATAATTCTGATATAGATATTGGGATAAAAGGACTCCCCCCGGAAAAATTCTTCAAGGCTTATTCAAAACTATATATGAATCTGGATAACGAATTTCATCTGGTCGATTTTGATTATGATAATCAGTTTTTTTCCTTATTGGAAAGACAGGGTGAGGTTGTTGAAGTTGGATAATAATGTAAAGGAAAAAATCGAACATGAGATCTCTCGAATAAACGGGCTTTTTGCTAACGGTAAGCCATTACTAAATTTATGCAGACTTAAAGAACCAGACTTTATTGAAGCATCTGCAGCCGGCTCATTTCTACAATCATTTTATAATGGAATTGAAAATATCATTTTGTTAATATTTAAAGGTATTGGAGAAAAAATTCCAAATGATTTACAATGGCATAAAAAACTGTTTGAACAGGCATTTGAATCAAATGAGAAAAGGTCAATACTATTTAGAAATGACTATAAAGGACGATTAGTTGAATACTTGTCTTTCAGACATTTTTTTAGACATTCATATGGTTTTGAAATTGATTGGAAGCGATTGAAACCATTGATTAATGAAGTAGAAGAGTTGTGGAAATTATTGGAAAAAGATATAAATAAATTTATAGAAAAATAATTCTAATATCTCACTTCATGCAGCAGACTTGTTTACGCTTCCTTCGCCGCCTTGCGGCGCCGGACTTAGACTCTGTCTATAATCTACGCCGCAGGTCTGTTTTAAAAAATTTTGTTTAAATATACTTATCTGTCTCTGCTTAATAGATGAAATAATCAAATATCAATTTAATAAAAAATGTTTGACTCACGCCATACTTGCCTTAATTATAGTAAAAGACTTAATGTTATAAGTGAAAACTATATTTGCTTAAAATAATAAATATATTAACTAAATGAATATATATGTTTTTTATATGCAATGAGTAATAATTTATAACTTTTATTTCAGAGGGGATTTTTAATAAGTACTGATTTTCAAAAATATTAAAAAAATCACGAATGAATCTTTATTTGTGTTATTCGTGGACTAACTTAAACTTATTAGACATCACGCACAAAGAAATATTTACAAAGGAGTATGGAATTGAACATTATAAGTGAAAATAAACTTGATAATGCTGTTGTTGAATTGGAAATAGAAGTGCCAATAGAAAGAGTTGAAGCTGAGTATAAAACAGTTTTTAACAAACTTCAAAAAAAAGCAAAGATTGATGGTTTTAGACAGGGTAAAGCTCCTTTACGCCTCGTTGAAACAAAGTATATGGATATTGCAGGTGAAGAGGTAGCTGAAAATCTTGCAAGAAGTACTTTTTATGATGCTGTTGATAAGAAGGAATTAGTTCCAATCATTGAACCTCGGATTAGCTTTGATACTATTGCAATAGACGAGCCCTTTAAATATAAGGCTGTCTTTGAAGTAATGCCTGCGGTAGAGCTTGGTCAATATACAAAGCTTGAGGCAGAAGAAGAGACATGCAATATTACAGATGAAGATGTAAAAAAGGAAATTGAAACCGTAAGAGAAAAATATTCAGATATCAATGTTATTGAAAACATTGATGCGGCAGTAGAAAATGGAAATTTAGCAAGGATAAAAATCAAAAGAATTGATAATATAAATGAAGGTGAAGAGGATAAAATTGAGTTTAAAGAATATTCGATAATAGTTGGTAAAAGTGTTGATGACTACACTATAGATCAACAGCTTATTGGAATGAAAAAGGATGAAGAGAAGAAAATAGCAGTAAAATATCCTAAAGATTATTATATTAAGGAATTTGCAGATAATGAGATAACATATCTTGTTCGTTTAACCGAAATTAATTCGGTCAAACTGCCGGATTTTGATGATGAATTTGCCAAAAAAGCAGGCTATGAATCTGCTGATGATATGAAAACTAAAACAAAAGATTATTTGAATAATTATATAAAAGACAAAATATCCAAAGATATTAGAAGCAATTTAATAAATAAAATTGTTGAAAAGAGCGCTTTTGATATACCCGAATCTATGGTGTTGAAGGAGATGGCTTCCCTGTTTGAAAAAATGATGCAGCGTATTGGATATAAAACTGACAGTATTAATCAATTTGCAACTGCCTTGGGTCTGGACCCTGATGAATATAGAGCCGGATTAAGAGAAGAGGCTTTGAAATCAATTAAAAATACATTGGTACTCTCTGAAATAGCTAAAAAAGAGGATATTAAAGCTGATGAAGAAAAGTATAATGAAGTAATAGACAGTATTTCTAAACAGATGGGTAAAACCATTGAAGAAATTGAAGCTATTATAGAAGAAAATAAAAGCAGATCGTCTATTGAGGGTGACATTATATTAGATAAATCAATGGATTTTATCTATAATAATGCAAATATAAAGAAACTTCCTGTAATAGAGTTTGATGCTTTTATTAAGAAAAATATAGGAAAACAACAGCAAAATTGATAAGGGCGAGATTTAAAAAACAGAGGTTAATAATGGGTAAAATCTTTTATTTTATTAAAAAAAAAGTTACCCGTAAATCCGATAAGTATATTAATGTTTATCGCAATAATTAAGTTCTCGCCGTGATGATAAAATATATAAATAAAAATTAGAGGTATATAATAAATGAGTCTTGTACCAATAGTAGTTGAACAGACAAGCAGAGGGGAACGTTCCTATGATATTTATTCCAGATTGCTAAAAGACAGAATTATATTTCTTGGAGAGGCTATTGACGATCATATAGCAAGTCTTGTAATAGCGCAGCTTCTATTCTTGGAGGCTGAAGATCCCGATAAGGATATTTTCTTATATATTAATTCACCGGGCGGCGTTGTAACATCCGGGCTTGCAATTTATGATACAATGCAGTACATAAAATGTGATGTAGCAACAATATGCCTTGGACAGGCAGCGTCTATGGGTTCACTTCTTCTTGCAGCAGGTGCAGCAGGCAAGAGATCAGCTCTTCCGAATGCAAGAATCATGATTCATCAACCACATGCCGGATTTCAGGGGCAGGCTTCGGATATAGAGATTCATGCCAGAGAGATAATAAATGTTAAAAAGAGATTAAATCAAATATATGCCAAACATTGCAGTAAAGACGTATCTTTAATAGAAAAGGATATGGATAGAGATAACTTTATGACATCGGAAGAGGCAATGAAGTATGGCTTAATAGATAAGGTCATTGAAAGAACTGAAAAATAGGTAAAATATATGGCTATAAAAAAGAAAGATCAGTCAACATCATTAATATGTTCATTCTGCGGCAAAAGTCAGGAGACTGTAAAAAAACTTGTAGCAGGACCTGATGTATATATTTGCGATGAATGTATTGAACTGTGCAATGAAATTCTTATTGAAGAGGCTGAGATAAATTCAGAACATAATTTTACAAACCTTCCAAAACCTAAAGAAATCAAAGAAGTCTTGGATCAATATGTCATTTATCAGGATGAGGCTAAGAAAATATTATCAGTAGCAGTTTACAATCATTATAGAAGAATAACATCAAATAAAAATCTATCCAAGAATGATGTTGAACTTGAAAAGAGTAATATATTACTTGCAGGTCCTAGCGGTTCCGGCAAAACACTTTTAGCGCAAACTTTAGCAAAACTGCTTAAAGTGCCATTTGCAATAGTTGATGCAACTTCTCTTACCGAAGCGGGTTATGTAGGTGAAGATGTAGAGAATATACTATTACGATTAATTCAGAATGCAGACGGAGATATTAAAAAGGCAGAAGTAGGGATTATATATATTGATGAGATCGATAAAATTTCAAAAAAATCCGACAATCCGTCTATAACCAGGGATGTTTCCGGTGAGGGAGTACAGCAAGCTCTGCTTAAAATAATAGAAGGTACTATAGCAAATGTTCCTCCGCAAGGCGGAAGAAAACATCCTCATCAGGAGTTTCTCTCTATCGATACAACTAATATATTGTTTATTCTTGGCGGAGCTTTTATCGGACTTGATAAAATTGTACAAGGAAGATTAGGAAATAAAGCTCTTGGATTTGGAGCTAATATTCAATCAAACAGAGACATTGCGAGTATAGAGATGTCGCAAAATCTCACCCCTGAAGATTTTATTAAATATGGTCTTATCCCGGAATTTGTCGGCAGGATTCCTGTTATTGCACATCTTCATGATCTTGATCATAAGGCATTGGTGAAAATTCTTATTGAACCAAAAAATTCAATACTAAAGCAGTATAAAAAAATATTCTCGTTTGAAGATATTGAACTTGAATTTGAAAATGAATCTATAGAAGAAATCGCGCAGATAGCATTAGAACGAAAGACAGGCGCCAGGGGGCTTCGTTCTGTACTTGAACAGCTTATGCTTGACTTAATGTACGAAATACCTTCTGAAAAAAATATCTCTAAAATTACTATTACTAAAGAAATGGTCATTTCAAAGAACAAGCCAATAATTGTTCACGAGAAAAAAGAGAAAACAGCTTAATTTATACAGGAGTTTTGATGACAAATAAAATCATAGATTTTGACAAAAGTTATCCGCTTCTACCTTTGAGAGATGTAGTTGTATATCCATATATGGTGATTCCTCTTTTTGTTGGAAGAGAAAAATCCGTTATTGCTCTTGATAAAGCTATGAAGGAAGAGAGACTTATTATACTTCTAACGCAGAAGGATGCGCAAAATCCTTCACCTGAAAAAAGTGATCTCTATGAAGTAGGGACAGTTGCAGAAATACTTCAACTGCTTAAACTTCCAGACGGAACCATTAAGGTGCTTGTAGAAGGAATTACACGATGTTTTATATCAGGTTGGATACCTGAAGAAGATTATATAAATGTCAATATTAAGAGGATCGAAAGACCGCTTGACCGCGAGTTAGACAAAAAATTAATTAAAAATTCACTTCTTGAGGTTTTTGATAAGTATATAAAACTCAATAAAAAAGTGCCGAAAGAGGCGTTAACATCATGCGAAGGTATCGATGAAATTTCACAGCTTTGTGATGTTATATCATCTCATATAGAAATGCAGATTGCATATAAACAAATACTCCTTGAAATAGGAAATCCGGCAGAGAGAGCTGATAAACTCATAGAGTATATTGATGGTGAAATTGAGGTAATGTACACTGAAAAGAAGATTCATGGTCAAGTACGAAAACAGATGGAAAAGACCCAGAAAGAATATTACCTTAATGAACAGATGAAGGTTATTAAGAAAGAATTAGGTCAGGGCGAAGGGGAGATAGATGAGATTGCAGAACTCAAAAATTCCATTGAAAATGCCAAGATGAGTGAAGAGGCAAAGAATAAAGCTCTCCAAGAATTAAAGAGATTGGAAAAGATGCCTTCAATGTCTGCCGAGTCTGCTATAGTAAGAAATTATATTGAATGGCTGAGAGATATCCCCTGGTATAAAAAGACAAAAGACATAAAAAATATACAAGATGCAATCAATATCTTAAACGCAGACCATTACGGTTTGGATGAAGTAAAAGAAAGGATAATTGAATATATCGCTGTAAATAAACTCTCAAAGAAACTCAAAGGTCCAATACTCTGCTTTGTTGGTCCCCCCGGTGTCGGTAAAACCTCTCTTGGACAATCAGTAGCAAGGGCGTTAAACAGAAAATTTGTAAGAATGTCGCTTGGAGGTGTTAGAGATGAGGCTGAAATCAGAGGTCATAGACGAACCTATGTAGGCGCACTGCCGGGCAGAATTATCCAAATGATGAAAAAAGCCGGCACAGTAAATCCGGTTATACTCCTTGATGAAATAGATAAGATGTCTATGGATTTTAGGGGCGACCCTTCTTCTGCATTGCTGGAGGTTCTTGATCCTGAGCAGAATAATTCATTTATTGACCATTTTATGGAGGTTACATATAACCTCTCCGATGTAGTGTTTATTACAACAGCGAATACTCAGCATAATATTCCGCTCCCTCTGCAGGATAGAATGGAGATTATCGAACTATCAAGCTATACGGAACCGGAAAAACTGAGGATAGCTATTGATTTTCTTTTAAATAAACAGATTCAAGAGAATGGTATTAAACCAAAAAATATAGAATTTCCAGAAGATATGATGCTGTATATAATACGCCATTATACCAGAGAAGCCGGAGTAAGAAATCTCGAAAGAGTTATTGCAAAGGTCTGCAGAAAGACAGCAAAAGAGATTGTTGAAAATGGAAAAGATTTTAAAAAGGTAATAACAAAAGAGGTTATTGAAATATATCTTGGTACTATAAAGTTTAAACATGGCGTGCGTGAAGAGAAGAGCGAAATTGGTCTTGCTAACGGACTTGCATGGACTGAAGTTGGCGGAGAAATTTTAAATATTGAAGCATCTTTAATAAAAGGGAAGGGCGATCTAAAGCTCACAGGAAAATTAGGCGAGGTAATGCAGGAATCTGCTCAAGCCGCTTTCACTTATGTAAGAGCAAATCAACAGTTTTTTAATATTAATGATAGTCTGTTTAAAGAGTATGACCTTCACCTGCATGTACCTGAAGGCGCTATACCTAAAGACGGACCTTCTGCCGGTATAACAATGGCTGTGGTAATGTCTTCGCTTTACAGCAGAATTCCGGTTAGAAAAGATGTAGCAATGACCGGAGAGATAACTCTTCGCGGTAAAGTGCTTCCTATCGGCGGATTGAAAGAAAAAGTTCTTGCTGCGCACAGAGCGCAGATAAAGCATGTAATTCTTCCAACGGATAATGCGAAGGATCTTGATAAAATTCCAGACTATGTAAGAAATGAAATGGTCTTTCATCCTGTTGCTACAATGGAAGAAGTTTTTTTTCTTACATTAGAAAGCCCTGAGAAATTCTTTAGAGATATGAAGACCGCAAGGGATCTATATGACAGATGGAAAGATTCAATAGATGAATGGGGTATTACACTTCCTGAAATCGCAAGAGATGAAATATCAACTACAATGTAACATTAATTCTTTTTGAATACTATAAGCATCTTATTTGAATTTTCACTAAATTTTTCTTTTAGTGAATTGGCAAATACATTCTGTATCTCAAAACCATTTGATTTTATAAAGGCTGAAATTTCATCAAGGGTAAAAGCCCGCATAATATGAGAATCACTGTACGTAGCTGAATGTTCATATGATATAACCTTATATAGGTAATCTACTTGTACAATAGTACGATTTGTATCATTGATTATGGTAAATCCTCTTTCCCTTTCTATAATAGTATCATCATATTTAGTCCTGGAGATATGGGATAGCGGCTTATTCCCTATTTTTTTTACAGGTATTGAATGCCATAATTCAAATATACCCAGTCCTTCAGGTTTAAGAGCTCTCCATGTATTCCAAAAGAAATTGTCAATATCTTTATCATTGAGAAGATATACCATTGAACCAAACAGGCACAAAACAGCATCAAATTGATTATAGAAATCAAAATTTTTAAAATCGCTATTTATAAACTCAATACCAACAGGATTCCTCTCCAAAGCAACCCTAATCATCTCTTTGCTGCTGTCTATTCCTACACCCTTAATACCGAATTTTTTTAGTATCCCCAGATGCTCTCCGGTACCGCACCCAAGGTCTAAAACTGACGGCTGATTAATTCCATGAACTAATGATCTGATTAAATCAATATCGTGTTTAATATCTCTATGGTTGGATTCAATGGAAAAATAATATTCTGCAAGTTCATTATATAGTTTCATTATATAATTATTTCCGGAAATCTTTTCTTCATATTTTCCACTACAGCATTTTCTATATCTTTAGTATGCTTCATTTCTAAAATAGATTTTGCAAAAGATTCACATTCTTCAACAGAAACAGATCGTATAATTTTTTTCACATAATACATGTACTTTGAGTTCATTGAAAGTTCTCTAAAACCAAGCCCTATAAGCAGCATTGTATAGTTAGGGTCTCCGGCAATCTCTCCGCATATTGAAATAGGTTTTGAATGGTATGATGCTGTATCTGAAATACTTTTTAAAAATCGTAAAACTGATATATTAAGCGGATTATAGAGATCTGCAACTGTTTCATTAACGCGGTCAACAGCCAGAATATATTGTACAAGATCATTTGTCCCTACTGAAAAAAAATCAACATATTCGGCTAATATATCGCCCGCTATTACAGCCGAAGGGACTTCTACCATAATACCAAGCTTTATATTTTTATCATATTCTATACCATCTCTATCTAATTCTTTCATTATAGAATAAGTTATCTCTTTTGCATGAAGAAATTCATCAAGAGTTGAAATCATCGGATACATTATTTTTATATTTTTATTTGTACTTGCACGCAATATCGCTTTCAGTTGAGTCTTGAATATGTCTTGATTTTTCAGGCTGAATCTTATTGACCTGCATCCAAGAAAAGGATTCATTTCTTTTGAAGCTCTCATATCCCCATGAATCTTATCCCCCCCATAATCTAAAGTTCTTATAGTTACAGATTGAGGATAAAAAAAATCGGCAACCTTCTTATATTGGCAGAATTGGCTATCTTCATTTGGCAGGGATTTATCAAGAAAAAGGAATTCAGATCTAAATAGACCAATTCCGTATGCTCCATGTGATTTTATTGAGTCCATTTCCTCAGGTATTTCAATATTTCCATATATTTGAATTTCAACATTATCTAAAGTCTTTGACTGGAGAGTGGTCAATTGCGCCAGTTCATCTTCAACTTCCTGAATTTCTCTTTGATGTTTAGTATATTCATCAATTTCATCTTTAGAAGGATTGATTATTACTTCACAATGAATTGCATCTACTATTACTAAATCGCCGCTTTTGACATATGATGTAATATCCTTCATTCCGACAATGGCAGGTATATCCATAGACCTTGCCATTATTGCAGTATGAGATGTTTTACCGCCATGATCGGTTACGAAAGCTAAAGTATATTCTCTATTTAAAAGCGCTGTTTCCGAAGGAGTAAGATCCGATGCAAATATTATTGAATTTTCATTAATATCAGACGGGCTCATCTTTTTCTTTTTTTGAAGATTTCCTATAAGTCTTTTGTTTATATCCGATATATCTACAATTCTTTCTTTCAGGTATTCATCTTCAATTTTGCTAAGTGTAGAGATCAACTCTATGGATATATCATTAATTACCCATTCGCTGTTTCTTTTTTCCTCTAGAATCTTTTTCCTTGCTCGCGCTATAAAAATCGGATCTTCAATAGCCATGAGATGTGTTGAAAAAATTTCAGCAAGATCGGTAAAACTTTCCTTTGTTATGTTTTTCTGTATATCTATAATTTCCTTTACTGTCTTTGCAACAGCGTCATCAAATCTGGCAATTTCGTCTAAAAGTTTATCATCATCTATATGATATTTAGGAATTTTTACTTCATCACCATGAAAAACAATAGCTTTCCCAATCTTAATACCGGGAGAGGCAATTATTCCTTTTTGTATTCTTTTACTCATATAATTCCTTGCTATTTGATGTTGTAATCAATAAAGCTCACTTCAAATCTTGTCAACATAATTAAGGATAAATTGTGTTAAGATTTAAACCTGTAATCTGGTCAAGTCCTAACCTGATATTAGCATTTTGGACTGCATTACCTGACTGTCCCTTTACTAAATTATCTAATACGGAAACAATAAGTATTTTACCTGTTCTATTATCTGACATTACTTTTATGTTACACCTGTTTGTTCCTCTAATTTCAGATGTATTCGGCGATGTATTAATTATATTAACAAACGGCGAATTTTGATAATATTCTTTATATATCCTGCACAGACTTTCAGAATCTATGCTTTTACTGCTGTCTGCATAAATTGTCATTAAAATTCCCCTGTTCATAGGAACAATTTGCGGAACAAAAAAAATTTTATAATCTGCAACTTTTTTATTATTTAGTGAGTTTATCAGATTCTCAACTTCCACAAGATGTTGATGATTTCCTTCTCTGTATGTGTTAGAATTTTCATATCTCAGCGGATATGAATTTCCTTTTCCCGAATTTATGCCTGCGCCGGATACTCCGGTTTTTCCATCACAGATAATTGCGCCGGATTTTATCAATTTATTTTTTACGGCAGGTATTAATCCTAAAATCATTGCCATTGCAAAACATCCCGGATTGCCTATAATATTGGCTGTACAAATTTTATCAAAATTAATTTCAGGCAAACCATATACAGATTCACTTAAAAGTTCCGGTGACGAGTGCTTCTCATCCATATTTTTATTCTGCGCATATTTTTTATAGTCGCTTAGATTTTGAAATCTAAAATCTCCGCTAAAGTCTATTATAGGAATTTTTTTATCATAAAATTTTTTGGCTAACTTCATGCCGGTCTGGTCGGGTGTTGCTAAGAAAACTATATCAAGTTCATCAATCCCTATATTATCCGGAGATTTAACTTCAAGGCCGCATACACCATCGAGATGAGGATATATGTCGGAAATTTTTTTTCCATAATCTATTGCCGATAATCCAACAATCTCAATTTCAGGATGCTTTACAAGAATATCAATAAGTCCAAGTCCGCCAAATCCTGTTGCTCCTATAATTAGTGCTTTTTTCATTATATTCCTCAAAAGTAACTGTCTCTATAAAATATATAATCTGTTAATTGCTGTATATGTCAAACAAGAAGTAACCTCACGTCATTGTTATATTTCATAATAATAATTAATTTTTTTAATATATTTTTTTTGTAAAGATATATTAAAAATTATCACTTTTTTTCATTGTAAGCAAGTTCAAAATCTATTCTTAAATTTTCCATATCTACTGCAGCAAGGCATACTCTAATTTTATCCCCAAGTCTATATCGCTTATTATATCTTCTGCCTATAATGGTAAAATCATCTTCTTTCAGCATATAGTAATCATCTGTAAAATTTTTAAGCGGAACCATACCTTCAATTGGCATATCTATCAATGAAACAAATACTCCAAATTTTGTCATGCCGCTTATTATAACTTCAAATATTTCACCAATACGGTTTTTCATAAGTCTGCACGATTTAATTTTTATAAAATCCCTTTCAGCTTTTTGAGCAATACGCTCCATCTCCGATGATTTTTTACCAAATGAAATCAGTTCTTCGTTTTTATAAAAATGATTTTTTTTATCAATAAAACTTTTAAGACAGCGATGTACTATTAGATCCGGATACCTTCTTATTGGAGAAGTAAAATGTGTATAGTCTAAAAATCCAAGTCCAAAATGCCCAAGAGGAACAGGACCATAGCAGGCTTGCATCATAGATTTTAAAATAACTAAATTTACAACATGCTCATATGGTTTACCGGAAACACTCTTTAAAATATTTTGAATTGATTTCCCTGAATCTTTAGATTTTCCAATTTTTATGTTTAGCACTTGAAGAAATCTTTTGAGCGCCGATAGATTTTCATCACTAATCTTTTCATGTACTCTATAGAGAGTTGGTATATTGTGATCTTTAAGAGTTTTTGATACAACCTCATTTGCGCTCAGCATAAATTCTTCTATTAAAGATTGACTTTTAAGCCTTTTGGAAAATCTTATCTCCTTTACTTTTTTACTATCATAAACTATCTCTTCATCGGATATATTTAGATCTATTCTGCCATTTTTTATTCTTTTATTTTTTAGTAAATCTGCTAATTTCATCATTTTATGAAGCGTTGTGGATATTTTGTCGGATTCTTGTTTGTCTAAAATATCTTCTGCAATATTATATGTTAATCTTTTATTTACCTTAATTATACCTCTAAAAGCTTCAAATTTAATAATATCTCCATTGCTGTTAAAACTCATCTCTGCAGTGAGCGTATATCTCTCAACTCCCTCTTTTAATGAACATAGATCATTGGATAAAATTTCCGGCAACATAGGAATAACCTTATCGCCCAGATAATAACTTGTCCCTCTCTGAAATGCTTCAATATCAAGCCGTGACCCTTGTTTTACATAAGCAGAAACATCTGCAATGTGAACATATAGCTTTGTAGATTTTTTAGTCTCTTTAATTGAAACCGCATCATCAAAATCCTTTGCATTATCGCCATCAATAGTTATTGTAAACAGCTTTCTGTAATCCTTTCTATTATTAGATTCCTCTTCTGTAATATGGAAACTGTCATGAAACTCGTTTATGTTTCTATAATCATTTGGGAGAGAGTGTCTGTTTCTAATTCTGATAAAATCAAAACTCTCATCATCTTCATCAAAGTAATTTGCAACCTTACATTCTATCATACCGGATATTCTGTTATTTGTCAGAAAAACTTGCGCAAAATTCCCTATGATCGGATCTTTACCATTTTTTAATGTACAGGCATTAAATTCACCCGGAATATCAACAAGTCTAAATATAATCAGATTAGCTGTCTTGCCTGTAACTCTCCCGATATTTAACTCTCTCTTTCTTGTATTTATCTTTACCACCTTAGCGTAAAAGAAACCTCGTCTATAGTCATGTATTCTTGCTTTTACATTATCATTATTTTGAGCGCTATTTGTATCTTCTCGCTTAATAATAATATCAATGTGATTATATTCAATAATGGAATCACCCGTTCTGTTTACTTGAATTTTCCCGTCAAATACAAGGTCTATTTTTTTGATTAACTGTTTTTTATTTTTTTCAAGAAAACCTGAATGAATTAGAGCTTTAAGTATTTCATCTATCTTTGATAAATCTTTAGCGGTTGTTTGAGATGCTTTTTTCTTTTTTTTACTTTTTTTATTCTTAGTATTTATTTCGTCGGATATTTTTATTAACTTTGTATTAAGGTCATTTATGGTAAAGCCTGAATAGAGTTGATCAATAGCAGTAATTATTTTTTTTGCAGATATGGTCATAGTTATGAGGGATTATTTATATCTTCATTGTTCGATTCAGGTTCGTCAGGTTTTGATTCATTCGATTCAGATTCGTTAGATTCAGATTCCCACAATTGTGACTTAAGAGTGTCTATTTTAATCTTTATATGGTCTATATCGGTTTTTATTGTATTGATTTTTTCTATTTTTGATTGTATTATATCATCAGCCAATTGGTCATTTTTAGCATATTGTTCTACAATATAATCTCCAATTACAATTTTAATCTTTACAATCTCCCTCTTTTTTTTCTCACTATCAATGTTAAGTTTGGCAATTTGTGCAACTATATCAGTTTTATTGATGAATTTTTTGCTATACTTTAACATATCCGCTCTTAATTCTTGAAAAAAACTCATATGGCAAAACCCCTTTACTATTTAATAATGATATAATGAAATATTATATACTGATTTTTATATTGCTTCTTGAAAAAATTAAAAAATACAAAATTACTTCATAAAATCTATTAGAAAAAAGATCATAACTACTTGTCAACTAATAGTTTTATAAAACAACTGCTTATTTATTTAATATAAATAATTCTTATTTAGATAATAAAGGTTTTATTGCTTGCAATTCATGAATAATAAATAAATTTATTTTATTATAATTTATTATAATTCTTGAGGTAATCCAATGAGTATTTTTGAAATTATCATGTTAATCTGTTTTGGCGCAGCATGGCCTGCCTCAATTTATAAAAGCTGGAATTCCCAAAGTAATGAAGGCAAGAGTATATTTTTTTTAATTATAGTCTTAGGAGGATATGTGTCCGGAATTTTACATAAATTTTTTTATAGCAAAGATATGGTGATTCTTCTTTATAGCATAAACTTTATAATGGTAGCAATAGATATTCTAATATATTATAGAAATATTAAATTAACTAATGGAGTATAATCATGGATAAAAATGATTTTATAGAGATACCTAATATGGAACAGAATATGTGCTTTGGGTGCGGACCTCAGAATGACCATGGTATTAAAATGAAATTTTATGGAAATGATAAATTGGTTTATTCAAATGTAATTATTCCTGAGTATATGATTGGGTGGAAGAATCTTGTACATGGAGGTATTCTGTCTACAATTCTTGATGAGTGTATGGGGAGATGCGCCATGTTTCTATTGAGAAAGTTTGCTTTTACCAAGAATATAACAGTGAACTATCATAAACCTGTTATGGCAGGTGAAATGCTTAAAGTAGAGAGTGAAATCAAAGAGCATATTAGCGATAGAGATGTTTGTATGTTAGGCAGGGTTTTTAACAGTAAAGGCGAACTCAGTACAACCTCAACCGGTACTATGTCTATGGTAGGTACAGAATTTGTAAAAAAACTTGGCATAATGGACGATAAAGATTTAGAGGGCTTCTTATATATGTTAAATGTTGAATATAATAAAGGATTATAGCTGATATACATTTTGATTTTAGCAGTATTTGTTATAAAAAACAATTAATTTATACCATTTTTAGTTGCCTGTAAGAATTATAGAGTATAATTATGAATAAAGATATGGAGATAGTATGAAGATAATATCAATTTCTAATAACAAAGGTGGAGTAGGGAAGACTACCACTACAGTAAATGTAGCTGCAGCTATGGCGATATTAAATAAAAAGGTTTTAGTTATTGATATGGATCATCAAGCTCAATCAACATATCACTTTGGTATAAATCCAAATCAGGTAAAAGAATCAATATATGACGTACTGAAAAGTGAAAAAGGTTATAAGGATATTATAATAAGCAGAAACGGAATTGATATACTCCCTGCAAATCCGGAAATGCGCAATATTGAATTTATTCCGCTGCCGGCAAAAGAATTCCTTCTTAAAGAGGCAATGGAGGATTTGTCCGGATATGATTATGTATTATTAGATTGTCCGCCATCACTTGGCATATTAACACTTAATGCAATGGCAATAAGTGAATTTATACTTGTACCTCTTCAAACTCAATTTTTGCCTTTCCATGGTATGTATAACCTGTTTGAGGCTGTACAGATGGTTAAAAAAAGAATTAATAGAAATATTGAAATAACCGGAATTATAGGGACTATGTATAATCCCAAAAAAAGTATAAACAGAGAAGTCATTGAAGAAACAGAAAACAGACTTCCCGGAAAACTGTTTAATACCCTTATACGGGAAAATGTTTCTCTGCAAGAAGCTCCAAGCTGGGGTAAGACTATATTTGAATATAAACCGGATAGTAATGGAGCGGAAGATTATATGGCTTTGACTAAGGAGATAATTGAGAGATATGAATAGATTTTAACAACTATAAATAGTAATTGACTTAAGTGTGATTATACTTAATATATACATTTGAGAAAATATTAAAAAAAATAATTAAAATATAAATAGTACCATTTATATTTTAATATAAGAACAGGGAGTATATTATTATGAGTGATGAATATAGCCAAGATTTCGACTTGTTAACTCTTTTGAAGTTAGGCGATCTGAACATTCGCAGCGTAGCAGATACTAAATCGGCAATGAAAGTTGTAGATTACTTTAACTTGTTGTCAAAATTTACAAATCTTGCGCCTGCGGCATCCGGAGCTTTAACCAAAATCATTGGTCTTGATGGTGATGAAAAAGCTATTAAATGCTTAGCTGACATTTCAATTTTGCTGAGCGGTATAGGTTGTGATAAATTTATAGCTGAAATTGACATTATTTTTGATGCATACAAAAAAGATGATAAAAAGTCTGCGGCTGACTGCGCAAAAAAAATATCAGATGATTTTGTTGATCTCTATACTCGAACAATAACAGCAAGAAAAAAACAGAATTTAGAGAACTTAGCCAAAATTTTAAATGACGATAACTTGTCGTATGATGATAATTCAGACTTAGATGAATCGTTAACCTTAAAAGAAATTTTAAAGCAGCTTGACGAAGAGAATGCTGCGCGCAAGCTGCGCATACTTGCCGTCGATGACTCTTCTGTTATACTTAGAACAATTACATCTGTATTGAGTGCCTTTTACAAAATATATACTTTGGCAAAACCAACTATGCTTGAAAAAATTTTGCAACAGATAACGCCCGACTTGTTTTTACTTGACTATAAAATGCCTGAACTCAGCGGATTTGATCTCATCCCAATCATACGAAGCTTTAAGGAACACGAAGATACTCCCATTATATTTTTAACATCCGAAGGAACAGTAGAAAACTTATCTGCTGCGATTATGCTCGGAGCATGCGATTTTGTAGTAAAACCGGTTCGTCCTGAAATCTTGCGTGAAAAGATAGCAAGTCATATTGTCAGAAAAAAGCTGTTTTAAATTAAGCATAGCTCAGCAGTTTCTGTATAACATCCTTAGCGCCTTCGTAATCCATAATCAGAACAGCGTCCTTTATTTGTTCTGTTTCTTCTTTTAATGCATTGCCTAAATTCAGCGATTCCATGTTTTCAATTTCATTATCTATAGCCACAAAATTCATTTCATCAAAAGCATTTTTCAATCTCTCAAAAATCAACGGTAATTCAAGCGGAATTTCAATCTTGGTATGACTGTTTTTTATTTCTGCAAAGGCTTCTTTTAATTTAAAGCTCAAATCGCCGAGTCTTTCCTTAAAATCCGGAAAGTTCTCAGTGCAAAAAATAATATCTTCTTGATGAGACGCCATTTCAAGATCTCGCGCCTTAGCAGAAAGATCCATTGCACCTATGTTAGCCAATGAACCTTTCATGCTATGCGCCTCTATGCAAAAATTGAGCATATCCTTCGCCTCTAAAAAATCGTTTAAGTTTCGAATACACTTTTCAATTTCATTTATCAATAACTTCAGTGATTTTTTGTAAATATCTTTCTGACCGTAAACCCTATCTAATCCTGTTGATACTGAAAACTCTTGTATATGCTCAATTTTATTCCAAAATTTATTGTTTTTTTCGATTTCGGTTTTGTCTGTAGTGATCATCAGGTCAGACTGGCTGATAATTTTTTCAGCAGGAATCCATTTTTTTAATATAAAGGTTAATTCGGATCTTATAATAGGTTTAGAAAGAAAATCATTCATACCGGACTCAATTAACATTTCCTTCACACCTGCTAGCGCATTAGCAGTAAGCGCGATAATCGGTATATTTATCCCCATTCCTCGAATGATTTTGGTGGCTTGAAGCCCATCCATATCCGGCATTCTGTGATCCATAAACACAACATCATATTGATTTTTGCCAAGCAATTCAATTGCCTGTTGACCGGATGCAGCAGTTTCAGTTGTTATATTGTAAAGCAGTAAAAGCCCGCTGGCAACATTTAGATTAATTGTATTGTCATCCACAACCAATATCTTTGTATCCGGCGAAAATATTAAGTTTTCGTTGTTAATAACGTTATGAATAAGAGTCTCATCTCCCAAAACTTTGGGAATTATAACCTGGAATGACGACCCCTGTCCATATACACTCTCCACTATTATTTGACCGTCCATCATTTCAACCAAAGACTTTACAATTGGGAGACCAAGTCCGACTCCTCGTTTATCGCGATTACGCAGCGTGTCAAACTGTTCAAAATTCTCAAAAAGAAAGGGAATGTCTTCAGTCTTTATGCCAATACCTGTATCGCTGACTGTAAAATTTATGTTTGTATCCGTAACGTTAATATCCAAACGCATAAAACCTTTTGGGGTAAATTTAATTGCATTGCCCAGTAAATTTATAAGCACCTGCCTGAGCCTGATATCATCACCATACAGACACTTTGGTATTTCGCCGTTCATAACAACTTTAAAGCTTAAGTCTGCGTTTGCAATTAAAAATTTCACAGTTGATACAATATTGTCGAGCATTGAACTAAAATCGTAGTGTACCGGTACAAGATTAAATTTGCCTGTTTGTATTTTTGAAATATCCAAAATATCATTGATTATACCTAACAACGTAATTGTTGATACTTTTATATCTTCTACATATCGAGATTGGCGTGAGTTTAGTTTATCTAAAGACAACAGTTCTGCCATACCCAAAATTGCATTCATTGGAGTTCTAATTTCATGAGACATATTTGCTAAGAAGTTGGATTTTGCCTCATTAGAGGCTTGCGCTATTTCTTTCTGTAATTCCAGCT
>Ga0268262_10000830_pt1 | contig 40047 bp, 30 predicted proteins | sample TergutNc150P3_FD_190354 | JGI IMG/M metagenome (GOLD analysis project Ga0268262, IMG submission 190354) | Nasutitermes corniger P3 segment gut microbial community from laboratory colony in Florida, USA - Nc150 P3 (SPAdes) (version 2) | ecosystem: Host-associated > Arthropoda: Insects >...
ATCCCGATAATCAACAAGCGGATTTCGGTAACCCCCATCGCCATAGTGGCGGCTTCAAGCGAGGAAGAGGATTTTACGCCGTTCGCCGTAACGCTTGACGAGGCGGCAAAAGAATTGGGCGTAGATTTTATCGGGGGATTTTCAGCCCTCGTACAGAAGGGAATATCTTCGGGGGACAGAAGGCTGATTCAATCCCTGCCCGACGCTCTCGCGCGCACAGAGCAAGTCTGCGCCAGCGTGAATGCCGCCGCCACAAAGAACGGCATCAATATGGACGCCGTGAGGCTCATGGGAGAGATAATAAAAAAAACGGCGGAAGCGACCGCCGAAAGAGACGGGCTCGGTTGCGCCAAATTGGTCGTTTTCTGCAACGCCCCCGAAGACAATCCGTTTATGGCGGGAGCGTTCCACGGGACGGGAGAAGCCGAGAGCGTTCTTAATGTGGGAGTTTCAGGTCCGGGCGTAATAAAAGCGGCGATAGAAAATTACCGTAACGCGGGGTTTGACGAGCTTTCGGACGTAATTAAAAAAACGGCATTTAAGATAACTAGAATGGGGCAGCTTGTCGGAATGGAAGCCGCCCGCAGAATAGGAGTTCCCTTCGGTATCCTGGATTTATCCCTCGCCCCAACCCCCGAAGTGGGCGATTCTGTCGCCCGTATTCTCGAGGAGATGGGGCTTGAAGCGGCGGGGACACACGGGACGACTGCGGCTCTCGCAATGCTGACCGACATGGTAAAAAAAGGCGGAGTGATGGCATCGACTCATGTCGGCGGTTTTTCGGGAGCGTTCATTCCCGTTTCGGAAGACGAAGGCATGGCAGCGGCGGTAAAGAACGGGCATATAACGCTGGATAAACTCGAAGCGATGACCTGCGTGTGTTCCGTAGGTCTGGACATGATTCCCTTGCCGGGAGACACAACGGCGGCTACAATCGCAGCCATTATCGCCGATGAAATGGCAATCGGCATGGTGAACAATAAAACTACGGCTGTGCGCGTAATTCCAGTCCCCGGTAAAAAGGCGGGAGAGTGGGCGCAGTTCGGCGGTCTTTTGGGCGGCTCTCCCATAATGGCGGTTAACTCGGCGAAAAGCGATGCCTTTATCAAACGGGGTGGCCGCATCCCCGCGCCGATACACAGTTTCAGGAATTAAACTATGCCTCAGAAATTACACGAGACGCAGGAACAAAAAAAACGCTCGTTACTTGTCAGCCTTGCCTCGGAAACTGATTCAGGCAGGGAGCTTGCGGGGCTTGCCGAAACTCTTGAACTTGAAATTGTTTCCCATGAGGTAATCAACATAAGGGAGAAGCAGCCCAAGTTCGGAATGGGAAGCGGGAAGGCGGGCGAGCTTGCGGAAAAAGCCAAACAGCTTGAGGCGGACTGCCTTGTGTTTGACTGGGACGTAACTCCTTCGCAGCAGCGAAACTGGGAAGAGCTTTCCGGCATTTCCGTTCTTGACAGGCAGGAACTTATAATACAGATATTTAAATCGAGAGCTTCCACAAGGGAAGCGGAATTGCAGGTTCAGTTGGCCGAGTTGCAGTACCGCCTGCCGCGTCTTGCGCACAAGTACATCGACCTCTCACGGCAAAGGGGAGGGCGTTACGGTACAAGGGGAGCGGGAGAGACGCGGCTTGAAACCGACCGCCGTTTAGTCGAACAGCGTATTCAAAAACTTGGGAAAGAAATTGATCAGGTTGCCAAACAGCGGCAGGTACAGCGCAGGCAGAGGGAACGCCAGAAGCTTCCTGTCTGCGCTATTGTCGGCTATACAAACGCCGGTAAGTCTTCGCTGTTTAACACGTTAACAGGAGCCGGCGCCTTTGTTGAGGATAAGTTATTCGCTACTCTTGACGCTACTACACGGCGTTTCGAGCCTGAGCCGGGACTGACCGCCCTTCTTGTTGACACTGTAGGCTTCATAAGGCGGCTTCCCCATTCGCTGATCAAGGCTTTTCGTTCAACGCTGGAAGAAGCGTCTCACGCAGACCTTTTGCTTCATGTTGTTGACTCATCGGATGCGTCAATGGAAAACTGCTACAGTACCACTGTTTCCGTTCTTTCGGAATTGGGAGCGGGGGAGATACCTGTTATTACCGTGTTGAACAAGGCTGACAAACTTTCCGACAAAACGCAGGCAGATTTTCATGACGGCATTTTAGTTTCAGCGAAAACAGGAGAAGGGCTTGACGAGTTAAAACGCCGTATTGCGGATAAAATTAAGTCGTGTATGAAATGCCGTCCTCATTCATAACGGCAATTTTATCGCAAAGATACTCGGCAGTACCTTTGTTATGAGAGATGAAAAGGATAGAAAGCCCTGTCTCCTTATTCAATTTCCTGAACAGATTAAGAATTTGTACGCCTGCTGATACGTCAAGTGAACTTATCGCTTCATCTGCTATTAACAGTTGAGGTTTTAAAATTAAAGCTCGGGCGATACAGACACGCTGTTTCTGCCCGCCCGAAAGCTCATGCACCCTCCTTGATTTGTATGAAGGGTCAAGCCCTACACGCAGGAGCATCTTGTCAACCGTGCGTTCTCTCTCCTGTTTACCGCCTGTTTTATGTATGACAAGCGGCTCTTCCATAAGCCACCCGATTTTCTTCCGTGGATTTAAAGACGCTCCGGGCTCCTGAAATACCATTTGAATCTGCGGCACTAAAGGTTTATTCCCGTGAAGAAGAATTTCTCCCTCATATTTAATTAGGCCCAGAATACAACGGGCAAGAGTAGTTTTACCGCAGCCTGATTTACCCGTAAGCCCGGATATTTCACCTTCCTGTAATATCAGGTTTATGTTTTTTAAAACCGGCTTTATTTCCTTTTTCCCGAAAAGACCATAACTGCGACTCACATAGGTATTAGAAACATTGTTTATCGAAAGCAAAGGAGAATTACTCAATGATGTCTCCTGTTTCGGGAAAATGGCAGTAAACACGGCTGCTGCCGTTTATTGTTGCGGCGGGGAATGTTTCAAGGCAGATACTTTTCGCTTTTTTACAGCGGGGGGCAAAAGGGCAGCCGCAAAAGCTGTCTTCTATCGACGGAACTTTGCCGGGAATATTTTCTAGTTTGGTTCCTCTTTTTGATTTATCGGGGATTGCGTTAATCAGCGCCTTTGTGTACGGATGCAATGGTGAAAAGAAATCCTTTGACAGCCCTTCTTCAACAATTTTTCCGGCGTACATAACTAGAAAACGGCTGCAAAATTGCCTTATTATCGAAAGATCGTGGGAGATAATTAAAACAGACATTTCATGATCATGATTCATTTTAGCCAGAAGCGATAGAATGCGCTCCTGGCTTTCTATGTCAAGAGAACTGGAAGGCTCATCTGCCAGTAAAAGACGAGGGTTGGTTATTACGGCAATTGCCGCCATTACACGCTGGCACATTCCGCCTGAAAGCTGGTGAGGATAGGCGTTAAATATTTTTTCCGGGTTGTCAAACCCGAGTAATTTCAATATTTCATAAGCTTTTTGCCTGTTTTCATCTTTGTCCCTGTCGCCGTTCAATTCCAGAGTTTCTGTAATTTGTGTGCCTGTTTTTATAAGGGGATTAAGTGATTGACGAACTTCCTGAAAAATCATCGTAATTTCTTTTCCCCTAATGCCGTTCATTTCCTTATTATCAAAAGAAGTAAGTTTTCTGCCATTATAAATTATTTCACCGTTCAGGATTTTCGCAGCTTGAGGTAACAGATTTGGTATCGAAAGGGCAGTCAGCGTTTTCCCGCAGCCTGATTCCCCGGCAAGCCCTACAATCTCTCCTTTGTTAACCGTAAAATTAACATCGTTAACAGCTATTAAATACTTGTTGTCTTTCTTAATACCGACTGTCAGTCCGCTCACTTCAAGCAATGGCAGCACTTTAACCTCCGAACCTGCGGCGAAGGCCTTCACCCAAAAGGTGGAAGGCGACAACAGTCAGCATAATGAAGATTCCCGGAGCAAGGGCGCACCAGGGGGCTGTGTAAATATAGGCTTGCGATTCAGAGAGCATACGTCCCCATGAAGGTTCGGGCGGTTGAATGCCCATGCCAAGATAGCTCATTGCCGCTTCCGCAAGGATAGCGTTGGATAGCCCTATTACCGACGCTGAAACAAGGGAGGAAAAAAGGTTCGGAAGGATATGGATAAAAGTAATCCTGAAAAAATGCGCTCCTGTAATACGTTCCGCTTGTATAAAAAAAGCGTCCTTATATTGAATCGCTCCTGTCCGCATAATACGTGTGTAACTTGGAATAAAAAGAATCAATAAAGCGATAAAAATTGTAAATTGCCCGTTATCCATAATCGCGACAAGCAGGAGGGCGAGGACTATTCCGGGAAAGGAGCTTAACGTATCTATTAACCTCATAATGATCTCACCTGCAATCCCCTGAAGATAACCCGCAATCATTCCAAGTATACTGCCTGCCGCAGCCGCACCCGCGACAGTGCATACGGCCAGAATAAGGGAATTTCTCCCGCCCGCCATTATTCTGGAAAAAATATCCCTGCCGAAATTGTCGGTACCCAAAAGATGTTTCGTTGACGGATAAGTAAAGCGGTTTTCATAATTCATAAGGTTATAATCATACGGAACCCAGAAAAAACTTGTAACCGACATCATTATTATTACAATGCCTATTACGGCTCCCAGCTTCAGCTCAAAGTTAAGTTTCATTGTATTCCCTGCCGGACAGCTTGATTCTTGGATCAATAATCAGGATCGCTATGTCGGCTGACGTATTCGCTATAACGACAATAAATGCGATGTAAACCATTAACGCCTGAATTAAAGGATAATCCCTTGAACCAATCGCCGTAATAAGGAGCCTTCCGATTCCGGGAACGGAAAAAACATTTTCTATGATTATGCTTCCCGAAAAAACATCCGCTATGATCATGCCGAAAACGGTAATCGCTGGAATTACAGCGTTTTTAAGAACATGGCGGCGCAGGATGTACAAGCTGTCCGCTCCCTTGCTTTTCGCGGTACGCACATAATCGTTGTTTAATTCCAGAAAAAGAGAGCCTCTTAAAAATTTAACCATAACGGCGGAATTAGGTATTGCAATCGCAAGAGCGGGGAAAAAAAGACAGCTTAGAAAACCTGAAAAATTTTCTTTTAAGTCAATATAAAGTCCCGGTACAAACAGCCTGAAAGTGAAGCCGAATATCCAGATAAACAGCAATCCCAAGAAAAACCCCGGAGCGCTGATTCCCGCCGCTGTAAAAAAATTTACAATATAATCAACATAAGAGCCTTTGCGCCCTACAGTCAGTAGCGAGATCGGAATAGAAATTAACAGTATAAAAAAAAGCGACAGAAGCGCCAGCGAGAAACTGACAGGAATACGCTGTTTTATAAGTAATGACACAGACTCTCCCCTGTAGCGGTAGGAATGAAGCTGATTGCCTTTAAGAAAATCAGAAAGCCAGTCAATGTAACGGATAAAGATATTTCGGTTTAACCCCATTTCTTCCCGTAACGCTTCAAGCTGCTCAGCCGACGCTTCCGTTCCGGCCATAAGGCTCGCGGGGTCCCCGCGTATAACGCTGAAAACCAGAAAGCAAAATACGGAAACAAGAAACATTGTAACAACGGCAATAAAGATTCTTTTTATTATAAATATCAACTCTTTTTTATCCCGTAAATCGAAGCGAAATCTATTACATATACAGGATAATTTAAAATACCCGAGAATGCGCCTGCTCGGAAAACCTTTGGGTAATTAATGTCCTGTATGTAAACTGCCGCCGCGTTCTCCGTAATAATCCGCTGTGTTTCCCTGTACAGTCTGATTCTTTTTGCGTTATCCGTTTCAGACAAAGCGGCGTCATAAGTTCTGTCAAAATTATCATTCTTAAAATTAAGGAAATTGCTTCCGCTGTCGGAGCGGTATCTGGAGAGATAACTTCTGGGAGAAACATTGTATCCGTCAAGTGAAACAATGGTCGCCTGATAATTCCGTCCCCGGTAAGTATCTGTAAGCCAGCTTGACCAGTCAATCAGTTTAATGGAAACGTTAACCCCTATTTTTTCAAGCTGGGAAGCAATGACCTGCGCGGTATCAACGTGCATTGTGTAATTTGACGGGACTGTTATTTCAAACGCGAGTTTTCGGCTTTCGTTAAAACCGGCTTCTAAAAGCAATGTCCGCGCCGTTTCAGGATTGTACGGATATGAAAGGGATTTTTCATAATATTCGGACAATCCGGGAATTATCGGGCTTCCCGAAGGGGAGCCCATTCCGAAGAACGCCGCGTCGATTATATTTTGAATATCGATTCCGTAATTAACGGCGCGCCTTACTCGGACATCGTTAAAAGGAGAGACGGCGTTGTTAAACGCCATTAACTGTACAGAAGCGGAATAACTGGCAAAAATATCGAAATACCGGTGGTCAATCTGCGATGCCAATGAACCTACCACATTTGCGCCGTCTATGCTTCCGCCTCTAAGCGCTATCAGTTGAGCGTCAGAGTTTGCAAAGAAAACGATAGTCACTTTATCAAGATGAGGTTTGTCTTTTTGCCGGTAATTATTAAACTTCTTCAATACAAGATTTTGCTGCGGAGTATAGCTTTCGATAAAAAAAGGACCTGTTCCGTTTATAACTTTTTCACGATCGACGCTTCCGGCTTTAACAATTCCTATTGTCATGTAGGGAAGAAGGTCGGGATCAGGTTCTTTCAGGGTAATTTTTATATTGCTTGACCCGCTTATTTCTATTTTTTCAATTTTATTTACGCCCTGAAAACCTGCGGCGATCGCTGTTTCCAGGCTGAATTTGACATCGTCGGGAGTAAGGACGGAACCGTCGTGAAAATGAATATTTTCATTGATTATAAAATTATAAACTAAGGCGTTCTGTTCGATTGTCCATGATTCGGCAATACAGGGCTGCAATCTGCCTTCGGTGTCTGGTTTTACAAGCCCTTCAAAAACATTAAAAAGAATACTCCTGCCGTCCGCCGTATTCGCGGAACTGAGTGGGTCAAGCGTTGTTGGTTCGGATGTAAAACCGTAACGAAGCTCGTTTGCCGTTTTGACGGCATTATTGCCGCGGCAGGCGGCGATAAATGCAACTGCCGCAGCCAATACAAAAAACATGATGCGATAATTTTTTTTTATTGTCATATTGTTGAATTATACTTTAATTCTGTAAAATTACTCAATAGAACTGTAATTTCAGGCTTTTTTTTAACCAAATTCTAATAGAATTGCCTTAAATATAAAAATCACGCCCTGAACCCGAGCGGATTTTTTCTATATTTTCCAGCGTTTTTTGCTTTATTGTTTCATTCGATATATTTTGAATTTCATCGTTAATAACAGCTGACGCCTTTTCCTTAAAAACATCGCCGCCGTAATCCATAGAATATTCACAGAGGGTCATAAGCGCGTTGGGAAGGCATACGTTTCCTATTTGACCTGATTTTGCGAGCGACATAAACCTGTCGCCGGTTCTGCCTCCCCTGTAACAGGCAGTGCAGAAACTGGGGATGAAGCCGTCGTCCATAAGTTCCGAGATAATTGAAATTGCGCTGCGTTCATCATTAACAAGAAACTGAGGGTTTGTTTTTTCATTCCTGCTTCGTTTTGCATAACCGCCGACAATAGTGCTTGAACCCGCGCTTATCTGCGATATTCCAAGCTGTAAAAGTTTTTTTCGCATATCGTGGTTTTCCCTTGTAGAAAGTATCATTCCTGTAAACGGAACGGCAATGCGGATAACGGCGACAATTTTAGCGAATGTTTCATCGTCTACAATATCGGGAAAATTGTTGATATTCATTCCGTCCGCCGGGCATATACGCGGGACGGATATTGTATGGAAGCCTACGTTGAATTTTTTTTCAAGGTGTTCGTTATGAAGCAAAAGCCCCATTACGTCGAAATACGGATCGTAAAGACCGAACAAAACTCCGCCGCCTACATCGTCAATTCCCGCCTCCTGCGCGCGGTCAAAGGCGGTAATATGATAGTTAAAATCTTTTTTTGGGCCTTCAAGATGAATTTTATCGTAAGCCGGTTCATGGTATGTTTCCTGAAAAAGAATATAAGTGCCAATTTTTGCGTTTTTCAATTTACGGTAATTTTCCGTTGTAGTAGCCGCAATATTTATATTGACTCGGCGGATTTCACCGTTCTCAAATTTCATGTCGTAAATTGTTTTAATACACTCAAGGATATAGTCAATAGGGCATTCGCTGTCATTTTCGCCGGCTTCAAGAGCAAGGCGCTTATGTCCCATCATTTCCAGTATCTTGACTTCCTGCCGTATCTCGTCCATTGTAAGTTTTTTCCGGTTAAATTCATTGGAATGGTTAAAACTGCAATAAGCGCAGCGGTTTACGCAAAAATCGCTGACATATAAAGGCGCAAACATTACAATTCTGTTTCCGTAAATGCGTTTCTTTATTTTTCCGGCAATGTCGAAAATACGACTTATATGCAAAGGATCGCGGGTTTTTAAAAGAGCGGCAATTTCGCTGTGTTCAAGAACGCCGCCTTTTTCAGCCTTGTCAAGAGCGTTTGAAATAAACGCGCCGTCCGCGTATTTTGCGTCTTCCAGCAGGTTTTCTATATATTCAATGTTGATAAAAGACTCGTTCATTCATTATTCCTCTTTGTAAAGTATACTGATACTGCGTTTTAATATACCCTGTATAAAGGCTATAGTTATACCGTAATTTGTCAGAGGAATGTTCTGATCTTCCGCGCATAGACGCCGGTACTGCATTTCACGATCGTTGAGCATACATGCGCCGCAGTGAATGACTATTTTATAGCATGAAATATCCTGAGGAAAATCGCCGCCCGAGCAAAAAACAAACTGCGGCTCTTTTCCGGTGTAATTTCTAATCATACGCGGAAGTTTTACAGTCCCTATGTCGTCGCACTGGCGGTGGTGGGTGCAGCCTTCGCAGATCAGGATTTTATCGCCGTTTTGCAGAGAGTCAAGCGCTGAAACGCCCTTAACCGCGGAATCAAGCCAGCCTTTGTAACGCGCGAATAAAATTGAAAAAGAAGTTAACGGAACGTCCTGCGGGACAACAGCGGAAACTTCGGCAAACACCTGGCTGTCGGTGATGACAAGGACGGGTTTTTTTCCAAGCGAAGCAAGAGTTTCCTTTAACTCGCTTTCCCTGACGGCTACGTTAATGCCGCCCGCATCCAGAATTACGCGAATCATCTGCTGCTGGGCCAAAATCAAACGCCCTTTCGGCGCGGCTTTGTCGATAGGGATAACAAGAACAACAGTGTCAAGCGGTTTTATTAAATCCGCGATCAGAGGATGTCTTGGCTCATTGTGAAGAACGATGGTGGCTATTTTTTCTTTTAACAGGTTAATATTAAAACCTGTTTTTGCGCTGACAGGTATTAAAATTTCTTCCGCAGAGACATCATGCTCGGAAGGATTATTGTCATTGCGCAGGTCGCATTTATTGTAAGCGATAATATACGGTATATTTTTTTTCCTGAATATATTGACAAGTTCTTCTTCTGCGGCGGACAGGGTATCATTCATAGGCTCGTCTGATACAAGAACGGCAATATCCGTTTTGTTAAGCACTTGCCGCGCTTTCTGCACCCGCAGTTCACCGAGTTCGCCTTCATCGTCAAAGCCCGGCGTGTCAATTATTACAACAGGGCCCATCGGCAGCAGTTCCATGGCTTTGTAAACAGGGTCTGTGGTTGTGCCCTTTATGCCGCTTACAACCGCAATATTCTGCCCTGTAACGGCGTTAACAAGGCTTGATTTACCTGCATTGCGTCTGCCGAAAAATGCAATATGGACGCGGTTTGAAGAATGGGTTTCGTTTAAGTTCATAATTTTATTATACATAAAATAGAAATTAAATCATATTTACCCGAATTCCTTCCGATAATAAAGCAATGGTCTATCTTCACTTTTTCCTCAAATTTAAATCCCAATTACGCCAGACGCGGCCTGATATCGTAAGGCAAGTTGACGAATCGTTTACCCGTTCAATTGCAAACATGGGAGGAGTGGTTACGGTAGGCAAGTCCGTAATTTCAGCGGTCTTTAATGAGGAAGCAATAGGTTTCTGGCTGGATATTTATATTCTTATTGAGGACCTAAAAAGAAAATATGACGATCCAAAAAAATTTTTCGGGTTTTCACTGGTTATTTGCGATAACGCGCTAAACAATCCGGAACCGCTTTGCCGTTTTCTCGCGAATCATAACGGGGTTTTTATTATCGGCAATTTAGCCAAAAATTTTGTCCCATATGCGATGTTTGAAAAACCTTCCGAATGGCTGGAAATAAACAACAGGCGCAAATACGGATGCGGAAATTATTACAGAATAAAAAAACTGAAGAGATTCGGAAATTCAGCGAATAACGATTTGGAATTTAAAAATGAAATTGCGGAGATTTTTGAAAGTGAAAAAGGGAAAAATGTCCTGATTATCGGGCAGCAGTATTCACAGCTGCGCGGCGGTTTATTATTGTTCTGCAAAAGAACGGGAAATTTTCCGCCATTAAGAATCTGTTTCGGAAGCGTAGGGCTTGGCGCTTTTATTGATATATGGTCATTTGAAATACGTTCTCTTTCCGGCAAATCTGTAGACAGACCTACGGAAGAAATTGACAGCCTGTGGGAATTGCTGTTCCGCGAGCGTATCCGCGATGAAGTGTCTGATTATATAATACGCTGCGTAAAACGTTTTTTAAAACTGGTTATTGAATTTTATTCATATGCCGCGAAAAATATGAATAAAACTCCCGTCCTTGTGCTGGAAAATATACAATTCGCGGAAGATAAACTTGTCAAAATACTGATTGAAGCGTTATCTGAAATCAGCCCGAAAAACAGTGAAAACCTTGTTATACTCGGAACCGGGGAAAATGAAATTGAACAGAATAAACTGAACCAATGGGGTAATGTCTTTAACAAAATAATTAAAATGAAGAACAGGAGACAGACGCCCGTATATCCCAAGCTTTCAACGGAACTTTGGGAAATTTTATATGCTGTTTCGCTTTTTAACAGGTATTTTCCGCCTGAACTGTTTCAGAAGCTCTGTGAAGAAGATGAGAAAAATCCGCTTATGATAAAAAGGGCGCTTTCAATTCTGCGGACGATGGGTATAATTGACAACCTTCGCGAACCGCGTCCTGTAACGAAGCACCTTGAAGAGTATGCGCTTAAAGCGCTTGGCGATAATTCAGTCAAAATAAAAGACCTTGTACGCGGAAGGCTGTTAAGCTGGGCTAATAGGAGGAACATAAACCCATGCTTCAACCTGTTAATAATAATTGACTCCCTTAATTCTGCGCAAAACAGGGAATTTGACGACATCCTGCTTTTAAAATCATTTTTGTCTGACATAATTAATGATACTACTTCCGGTATTGAAAATTCTATGACTGACGGAAAGTTTGAAGAACTTATTAAGGAAGAAGCGCCCGCTATACGCTGCATTTTTTATACGTCAAAAGCACTTCTTTCGGGAAGTGAAGAAGATATAGAGAAAACATTTAACGAACTATCTGCGGAAAAAATAAATGAATTCAGCTCTCTGTATTTAAAAGCGCAAATACTTGTAAATATCGGAGCGTGGCATTTGGGATGCCATAAAAGGAATGAAGCGGCAAAAAAAATAAAAGAGGCAATAATACTTGGGCAGAACAGGAATACTTTTTGCCTTGCCCACGCTTACAGAATTTTTTCCCTTGTCTGTCTTTCAAAACAGCAGACAATCGAAGCTATTGAATATCTGCAATTTGCCCTTTCCAATGCGGAGAAAACGGATAATTACAATGAATTGGCGATATCCTCCTATTACGCCGCAGCCACGCAATTTTTATACGGCGATGTGTTTAACGCTAAAAAACTTGCGCGCAAATCGGTAGAACAGTCGCTTAGCGCAGGCCGCGCGGAGTGGGCTGACCGTTCCAGGTTTTTAGAAGGCAGGATAGAATTTGAACTTGGCAACCTTAAAGAAGCGTGTGAAATTTTACAGTCTCTGCGAAACGACCCGTACGGCGGTAAAACTGATGAAAAAGACAGTCTTTTAGCCGCATGGATTTACCGCTGTCAAATTTATTTAAAGGATCCGAGAATACCGAAACCTCAGCCTGCCAATCATGATGCGGATATATTTGAAATGGAAGCGGCTTTTATGGCCGGTAATTACGAAAAAGTATTTGAACTGTCAAATTCGTTCAGCAACCCGTTTATAAATGAGAACTACCTTTATACCGAACAGGCTGACTGGCGAAGCGGTTTTGCGCAATGCGAGCATCTTTATTTTACGCACGGTGAAATTCAGGAAAGGATGAAAGGACTGTTTTTGTCTCTTTCGCTGAGCCGCCTGCCCGGCAACAGGCATGACGAAAGCCTTCAGCATATTCAGCGGATACTGCGCGACGAAAAGTTATGCGAAATGGATCCTTATGACGCTTTTTATTTTTACGCCAAATACCTTATCCTTGAACAGACAGAAACAAGCCCTATAGATAAAAGCACCGCTGTAAGCATTGCGTTTAAACGGCTACAGCGCCGCGCCAGCCGTATTGACGATGTTGAAACCTGCCGCCAGTACCTTAATGTACCGCGCTGGAACCGCGAATTAAGCATGGTCGCCAAGGAATACAAATTAATATAGAGAAGCCCAAAAATACCGTTTTTTTGGTTTCCGCAATTCTATTGACATTTTTCATAAATTTTAATAGTGTTTTTGAGGTGAACCTTTTCCAAAACTCGGTCGTACCGCTTAAGTACGCAGTTTTTGAAAATCCTCAAGTCTGAGACAATTAAGGCGGCTTAGCTCAGTTGGTAGAGCAAACGGCTCATATCCGTTTTGTCATAGGTCCGAGTCCTATAGCCGCTATTTATTTAAATTAAGTCTTAGAATCCAAAAGATTCTGAGACAACATATATAATAAAATCAGTATCTTTTTAATAAGGATTTATATTTCTGTGTTGTACTGTCTGTTATTCGTTTTATTGTCCTTATTCCAGCCTCAAAATTGTTTTTCCCAGACTGAAGAATGGGATAATTATGAAAAAAGAGACGCGAGTACATTTGTTAAAGACGGACTTGCCGCAGGTGGCGAAACATTATTATACAACGGGGTGATATTTTTATTTAACGGGTTTGTTACAAGAACAAAATGGGCGTTTGCCACGCCTGAATCGATAAAGAGTAATTTAACTTCGCCGTGGGAATGGGAAGAAATAGACGGCTTTTTTGTAAATCAACTGGGACACCCGTACCAGGGCCAGTATTATTTCAGCGCGGGCAGGGTTAATAATTTAAATTTTTATGAATCCGCTTTTTTCAGCGCTTTAGGCAGTTTAACATGGGAAGTATTAGGAGAAAGTAAACATGCCGGTATGAATGATTTTGTTACAACCGTTACAGGTTCAATGGCTATGGGCGAGATACTTTTCCGGCTGTACATAGAAGCGTGCAATGCGGGGGTTCCGGCGCCGTTGGCGTTTTTCATAAATCCTGCGGCCGGTTTTCACAGGCTTGTATCAGGCAGGAAGCCGCCAAAAACAGGAAGCAATATTTATCAATTCGAGGCTTATTTGGGAGCGGGATATTCCGGTGTTAACTATACTGCGCGGGGTATTCGGAATGAGCTTTATTCATTTAACGGGTTTTCCGGCAATATAGGGACAAGTATTATTTACGGAGACCCTTTTGACCAGGAAACGAAAATTCCTTACAGGCATTTTGAATTTGCCGCGTTCTTCGGCTTTAATCCGTCAAATTATAAAGAAATCCGCGTCAATTCAGACGGATACCTGCTTTCTTTTTCTCCTGTCTATTCTGCAAAAAACAGAATGAGTACCGGGCTTACGATGCATTTGGATTTTGTTTCCATGGGTAAATCAGGCATTGTCGATTCAACTATTGATCAGTACAGCAATGCGTTTGACTGGACGATAAAATACAAACATTTATTCACCGAAAATACGGCTTTACAGTTAAAAAACCACACAGGCTTTACATTTTTTGGAGTGTCAAATTATTATTCGCCTTCGGGAGTAACCCACCCGTATTCGCCTGAAAAAACAATTTACGAAGTAAAAAATTATGGTTATGGCATTAATGTCAAAAATTATCTGATTTTTGATATAGGAAAAACAGGAAAAATTGAAGTCAGCGATTTTCATTATTTAATGTGGACGTATCCCGGTCTTACATCACTGTTAAAAGGCTTTGTTTACTGGCATTTTACGGATATTGCCTATTCCCAATTTATAACGAAAAAAATTTCCATGGGGGTTAAGTGGTTATTTGCCGGAGAAAACGGAACTTTCAGCGGCTATCCTGACACAAAGAAAAAGAGCAACTCCGTAAGAATGAATATTTCATATCATATTTAAAATACACTTGTATAAAAACGCTGTAATATTTATAGTATAACGCATATCGGAGGGTAGGATAGCGGCTATTCCGCCTGGTTTGGGACCAGGATGTCGGGGGTTCAAATCCCCCCTCTCCGAAGAAGATAAAAAATAGCAAATAAAAAATAACAAATAACGAGTAAATTATGGAAACTGAAAAACAGGGGATTTGAACCATAGCGTTCCTGTAAAAAAATTCAAGGCGAAAGCCTTGCTAAAAATAAATCCGGCGCAGGACGCGCCGGGGAACGCTAGGCGGGGGTGGAGGGCGATGACAGGATGTCAGCGCCCGGAACCCCAAATCCCCCCTCTCCGAAGAAAATAAAAAATAACAAATAACGAGTAATTTATGGAAACTGAAAAACAGGGGATTTGAACCGAAGCGTTCCTGATATTTACCAGGGCATTACAGAATTGAGATATTCAATAACATTAAGTCCGTCCGTTGCACCGGAGACAGGCTTTCTTCGCGGGTCGCAGACGCAGGAGACTGCATCCTTCAGCATATTAGCGAAATAACCTGTCTGACCTGAAAAAACATTGTCGGTTTTTTTAAGAGAACGGAATTTTTCCGCATACGGACTTGGAACGCTTTCCCAAACTTCAAAAACGCCGTTACCGATGCGCAGTCTTCCTTTTTCGCATGAGAATTCAATTTCAAAGACCAGATGGTCGCGTCCCGCGCCTATTTCCATTACCAGCGGGACAGGAGGTTCTTTTTCTCTGTACAGCGAGCCTTCAAGCCACGCGGTTCCATTACGCGAAGAAAGTTTTGCACCCCACCGCCGCTTGTGTTTTAACTTCGCGCCGAGGAGAAACATTATTGCGTCCGCAAGGTGGGTTCCGTCGTGCCAAAGCTGATCCAGAAGGCGCGCGGTTTTTCCCATATAAAGACAGGAACGCACGCTTAAAACATTTCCTAATTTTTTTTCGTCCAGAACGGCTTTGGCGCGTAAATAATCAAGCGAATAACGGCGTTCATGGTTTGTGATAATGACGGTTCCGCTTTGTTTTTCAAGATTGACGATTTTTTTCGCGTCCCTGATATTGTCCGCAAGCGGTTTTTCGCAGACTATAACCGGAACGTTATGTGAAACGGCAAGCCGGCAGTAACGGTAGTGGCTGTCGGGATGTGTGGCTATACAAAGAATCTGAGGTTTATGGATACTGAGCATTTCTTCAGCGTCCCTGTATACCGGAACAAGTCCCTGCGCTTTCCATTTTTCCGCAAACAGACGGCGGCGTTCTTCATCAATGTCGCAGCCTGCCGCCAGAATACAATCTTCATTTGAAACAATTGCGCCCGCATGAGTGCAGGGTTTTTCACGTAGGCTGTCTTCTTCCAGCAGAGAAGCAATGCGGCCAAGCCCCACAATCGCGGCGTTTATTTTATTCATTTTTTTCTGTCATGTCTTGAGTTAAGAACAGAATACATTACAGGTATTACAAACAGAGTCATGAACGTACTTACAGTAAGTCCGCCGACAAAAGTTTTGCCTATTGGCTGAATACTGTCAGCTCCCGCTCCCGGAAAAAATGCGATCGGAGTCATGCTTAAAATTGTCGTAAAGCTGGTCATTAAAATCGGACGGAGCCGTCTTTTTCCCGCTTCAATACACGCGTCGTACACTTTTAGGCCTCTTGCCCGCAGTGTATTTGTGTAGTCCACAAGAACAATCCCGGAGTTTACAACTACGCCTATCAGCGCAACTATACCGACTACGGAAAACATTGTCATAGCTTCGCCTGAAAATTTATAAATCCAAATAACTCCTATAAATAACATTGGTATCGTAAAGAAAATAATCAGCGGATCGACAAATGATTCAAACTGGCTTGCCATAATTCCGAAGATCAGGAAAATCGCTATTATAATAATAAAAACATAACGCTTTGTGTATGATTGAATTTCCTGCGCTTCTCCGTAATAACGCACAGTTACGCCTTCGCGCGGGACAAGGTACTGATTTATTGTTTCTTCAAGACGGCGCTGGTATTCGGTAGCGGCAATTCCCGGTATCAGACTACCTGTTACGCGAAGAACGCGTTCCTGTTTTTCGCGCCGTATTGAAGAAGGAGCCCTTCCTTCCGTAATTTTAGCGACGTTTGAAAGAGAAATGCGCGATCCGCTGCGGCTCATTACAAAAATCGCGTCAAGGTTCGGAAGTCCTGTCCTGTCCTCTTCCCTGAGACGTACCTGTACGCTTAAAAGGCGGTCGCCGGTGCTCATTGTTGTTACGTTGCTTCCGTCTATAGCGGTGCGAATCTCGGACGCGATTGAAGCGATGGAAAGCCCGAAATTTGCCGCGCGGTCGCGGTCAATTTCAATCTGAAGCTGAGGTGCGCCTTCATCAAGGTTTATTGCGGGATTTTCTATTTCCGGCAGATAGTTGGTCATTATGTGAAGAATATCATCGGCAGTAGCCGTAATCGCGCTATAGTTCCTGGAACTTATCGCGATTTCTACTGATGACGACGAACCTATGCCGCGTCCTGCTCTGAAACTGATTCGTGTGCCGGGAAATGAATTCAGAATCGGGGTCAGTTTTCTTATAATAGTATCGGGGGTGTCTATTTGTTGAGCAGGCGGAGGAAGGATTATCTGTATGGAACCCTGATTTGCTCCGCTTCGCCTTGCCGTAAGAATTATGCTGCGGTAGCCTTGCACTTCATGTTTGACAACTTCTTCAATATCAAATAGAACCTTTTCGGTAACGTCGATTGCCGTTCCGACAGGCATTGCCACATTTATGTTTACATTATCGTCTGTCCTCATCCTTACATACATATTCATCCCGACTCCGCTGAATTGTAAAAATGAATAAGCAAGAATAAGCATAACCAGAATAATAATCATCAGGCGGTGCGAAAGGCAGTATTTAAGCGCTGTCTGGTATGCTGTTTCCATAGTACGCAGGAATGATTCCATTATGTTGTCAATAAAACGCAATGGCGGAAATTTCAACGGTTTTTGGCTTCTTGTGTAGAGTTTTAAAATTCCGCCCGAAAGGCTTGGAACAAGCGTTATTGCGACTATAAGCGAGACTGTTACTGAAATTATAACGGTAAAAATCAAGTCGCTGAACATAAGCCCCATTTCCTTTAAATCATTTTTAAAAATAATCAACGGAATAAAAACGCAAAGGGTAGTTATTGTGGAAGCCATAATCGCGCGCATCATTTCGCGGCTTCCCAAAATGGCGGCGATTTCAGGCTTTGCTCCGCGTTCACGGTAACCGTAAATGTTTTCCAGAATGACAACAGACGCGTCAGTTGTCATTCCCAAACCCATGATAAGTCCTGTCATTGTAAGCAGGTTGAGCGTAAAGCCGAAAACCGACATTGACATCAGGGTTAAAAGAATTGAAATGGGAATTGCAAGGCCTATGATCAGCGTGCCTTTAAAGCTGCGAAGGAACAGAAAAAGAACGAGCATTCCAAGGGCGGCTCCCTGTAGCGCGTTTGTATACACCTGGTTTAAAGTTGACCGAATCATTGTAGTGTTATCAGAAAGAACTTCAAGGGTAATGCCCTGGGGAAGGGTAGCGTTAATACCGGCAAGCGCGGCCTGTACGCGGTCGGAAACGCGCACCTGATTGCTGCCGCTTTCGCTTGTTACCTGAATATATACACCGCTCTGTCCGTTAACCTGAACTCTCGCCGCGTTATCATTGTAACCAAGCGATACGTCAGCCACATCTTCAAGCCTTATTACCTGAGTGCGCGTATGCCCGGAAGTCGTGAGATTAACCTGTTTTACAACAAGCCGTTTTATCTGCTCAATACTGACAATCTCCTGCCGGGTCAAAATCTGGTATTCGCGCGTTCCCCTCCTCAGGTTTCCGCCGGACGATATTACGTTCTGTCCCCTTATGGAGTTTGAAATATCGCTTAACGTTAAATTAAAAGCGGCAAGCCTGTTGAGCGATACTTTTACATTGACAAGCTGCGTAGTGCCGCCCGTTACTTCTGCGGACGCAACCCCTTCAATCCTTTCAATGCCGGATTGTATTTCATCCTCGGCAAAAATGCGCAAAAGGTCGGGCGGGTAATTTCCCCTGACTACAAGGCGCATTATCGGCATCGCGCTCATGTCGAAGCGGCGCACAACCGGAGTTTGAACACCGTCCGGCAGTGAATTTGCAAGTCTGTTAAGGAGAAGCTGCGCGTCGTTAACAGCTTTATCCATATTGGTGCCGTACGCGAATTCAAGGTTGATGCTGCTGGCTTCAAACTGGGAATTGCTTGTCATATTGACAAGCCCTCTGGAAGAAGAAAGAGCGCGTTCAAGGGTTTCGGTAACGTTTCGTTCAACATCTGCGGGACCTGCGCCGGGAAAGCGCGTAAAAACGGAAAAAACCGGAGTGGCAACGGACGGATAAAGGTCTACAGCAAGATTTGGAAGCATTGTCGCGGAGATGCTAATTACAAGGGCGAAAAGTATAATTATCGTTACAGGCCGTCTTACGGAGTATTCTGATATGGTCACTTTTTTACCTTCATTCCGGAAGCCTTTTTAATCAACAATACGGACAGAATCGCCGTCTGAAAGAAAATTCTGTCCCGCGCTTACGACCATGTCTCCGATACTGATACCGTCAAGAACTTCAATAAAATCTTCGTTATCAATACCCAGCGTTATTTCGCGCCGGCGCGCTATGTTGTTTTCGTCCACTATAAAAACAATCCATGAACCGTATGTGTTTATAACCGACAGTCTTGGAATGACGGGAACATTTGTTTTTCGGTTTGTTACAAGGCTTATTGTCGCGAACATTCCCGCTTTAATACGTGGATCGGGGTTTATAAACCTAAGGCGTATTCTTAATGTACGGCTTACAGGGTCCAGTACAGGGTTAATTTCGAATACTTCTGCGGTAAATGTCTCGCCGGGCACGGCTTCAAACCAAAGAGAAGCGCGGAGTCCCTGTTTTACTGCGGCGACAAAACGTTCGGCGATATAGGTTTCTACAAGCAGTGATGAAAGGTCTCCGACTACATAAACAGGCGACTGTGTTGTAACGGTGTCGCCCACGCTGTAGGGAGCCTGAAGCACTGTTCCCGAAACTGTTGAAACAACAGAACTTCTGGAATAAACTTCGCCCGGTCTTGACGGATCAACCCTTGCGACAACAGCGCCCCTTGTAACCCTGTCTCCTACGGTATAGTTGCTTTCAACAAGCCTGCCGCCTACAGTAGGGTATATCGTAACCTGATTACGCGCAAGAATTTCACCGTTTATAATAACGCTTTTTTCTATGGTTCCGGGACCTACGGTTACAACGCGGATAGCTGCGGCGTTACGCGCACCATCCCTGTTTGCTGCGCCTCTTTCCGTTCCCGGCGGAGTATCGCTTCTGCCCCTGTTTTCACCGCCGCCTCTTTGGGCGCCTTGCGGTTGAGCGCCCTGCGGTTGAGCGCCGGGCGCTCCCTGAGGCGGGGCCGCAGATTTACCGTTTTTCGGAAGAAATGAAAATGCGATTAAAACGGCAAATGCTATAATCAGTAGAATAATTAGGAAAGTAATAAACTTCTTAATCACCTTGAACTCCAAAAACTTTTACAAGATTTTTCCAGTCCATATTAATAGCGGCTGAAAGATCCAGTATCATGTTAAAATAGGAAAGCTCGCTTTGGTACATACGCTGCCTTGCGTTGGTCATATTGTTTCTGGCGTCGTCAAGGACAAGCGACTCGATAATTCCGTTATTAAAACCCTGTTCCGTAAGCCTGTAACTGAGTTCCGCCGCTTCATACCCAAGCCTCGCAATTAAAATGCTGTCCCATGAATTTTTTAAAAGCGCTGTCAATGTGCGAATCAGAGTTTTTGCCGTTGTTTCCGCGCTTTCAAGATCAAGTTTTGCTTTTTCCATAGAATCTTTTGAACGGTCAACAGTCTGGCTTTTTGTTGTTCCTGGTATCCAGGGATCTATCGGGATTGTCAGGTTTGCGCTTGCGCTGAACGTTTCGCTGAAGGGGTTAAATTTCAAGTTTGGATTCCAGCTTATTGCCAATCTAAGTGAAGGAGCTTTATTTTGAAGGGACAACTGTTTTGACGCGTTTTCAAGCCTTTCAATTTCCTGAATATTTCTTGCAATGTCGGGACGGTTTGAAAGATAATTCTTAATAAGCGTCTCGGCGTCCGCTGAAATTTTTACAATGGTAATTTCGTCAGGTAACGTTATTTTTTCGTCCTGCGGCATTCCAAGCATGGCAAGAAATTCCGCCATGTTGTTTGAATATACAATGTTAGCCGCGCTTAATGAATAACGCGCGTTTTCATAGGCAAGCCTGCTTTGTATGACGGATAATTCCCTTACAAGTCCGTTTTTGAATGAAATCTGGCTTCTTTCGTACTGCTTTTGCGCCAGATTAAGCACTTCCTCAAGAAAGGCAAGGTTGTTTTTTTCCGCGGCAAGCGAATAGTATTTTTTTGTTATTTGCACTGAAAGCTGTGTGCAGGCTTCTTCATATCTTAGAAAATTTCCCTGATGTACCAAATTGACATTTTTTATTGCATAGGGGATACCCGCGTTAAGACCGAGGGAGATGCCGATATCTGCGTTGTAAGTTAAAGTTTTATCGTTTATTATAAAGCCGCCGCTTGTAAATAAGGGAGTGTTAATTCTGGCTCCCATAGTTGCGCTTATTGTGGGGAAAAATTCCGACCATGATTTAGATTCGGCGTAATCGCTTGCTTCAAGATCGACTCTCATTTTTTTTAAGTTAAGGTTGTATTCCAAAGCATGGCTGACAGCTTCGCCAAGGCTAAGCTCTTTTTCAGCCGTATCCTGAGACAGGGCGTTTATATCGGCGGCGGAAAAGAAAAGTCCGATTGTTAAAAATACCGTTAAAAAATGATTTTTGTCCAAAAAAAGCCACCTGAATATTAATATTACATATATTGTGAAAAATAAAAAGCTGTTTAAGTTACTGAATTTTAGCTGAATTTTAACGCTACATTTCAGGAAGATATTTCCAGTAACGCTTTGGCATTAATTGGCGCTGTAAGTGCAAATTTTTCCTGCTTTCGTTATTTATTGTCCTGTGGTAATGCCGCCATAGTTCTTCCCATTCATCGTCGCCGAGTACGCCGACTGACGCGGAAATATCTTCTGCGGTTTTAACGGCGGCAAGTTTCATCTTTTCTCCCGACCGGCGGCTTAGGCAAAGCTTGCGTTTTATATCGACAATTACCCACGGAGTTTCGCCGAAACGCAAAGAAAAATGTTCACCCATAGCGGGCAGTATCAAATGATCGGGTTCGCAGAATGCAATGTAGGTTCCGTTGCTGTCTGGGGAAAAGCGTAGAAGCCCCATCATCCTGTGGACTTCAAACTGCGTTTTTGCTGCGGCTGAAAGAACAGCGCAGACGTTTTCATCGCCTCTGTCTGCCGCGGCGTTCTCCGCCGCGCGGCGTTTATATTTATTGCAAGCCTGCGCTGAGGCAAGCGCCATGCGGCCAAGGGCTATAATTTCAATTTCAACCGGAAGCTCGCTCATCCAGGCGTGGAAAATTAAATTAAAGATATTCGGAGATAATTCAAAAATTTCCTGCGCAGGCTTGCCAAAGGCGGCAATGTTGAAATTTCTTGAAAAGTAATTGGAAAGCAATTCGATATCCGATTGAACATACTGACGCTCTATAACCGTATTTTCCTGTGTAAAGCCGAATAAATCTTCTTCTCTTTTTACGTGCGGAAGATCGTTATTGCAAATTACTGCAAAAAGTTCTTCCAGACAAAAACACATTTTAAAGTTCCAGTTTTAAATCGCCGTCTTTAATCCAGCCAATATTTCCCAATAACAGACGCCCGACCGCGCCGAAGATAATCGGTATAACAAAGAAGAGCAGTATTATGCCGAAAACAAGCGCGCCTGTTTTAACTCCGGCATCAAGCGACGCGGTAATTGTTGTAAATAATCCGACAAGACCCGCCGTTCCCATACCGCTTCCCGTACTGCTGCAACGCAAACTAAAAACAGCGGCGGCAAGAGGTCCGCAAACCGCACTCGCCGCTACAGGCGGAACAAGCACTCTGGGGTTTTTAAAAATATTGGGTATTTGCAGCATACTTGTCCCTAGCCCCTGCGAAATAAGACCGGGTACCCGGTTTTCCCGCCAGCTCATTACCGCGAAGCAGACCATGTGGGCGGCTCCTCCTACAGCGGCGGCTCCTCCGGCCAGCCCGCCTATGCCGCACGCTACGCAAATCGCCGCGCTGGAAGTAGGCATGGTCAAAAGCAACCCTACGGAAACAGAAAGGACAAAACCCATCCATATCGGGCTTGCCTCTGTTGACAGCATGATCCAGTTGCCGAATGCCGTGAATGTCCTGACAACATGGGGGCAGACTGTAAAAGCAAGAAATAACCCCAGCAATAACGCGGAAACAGGAAGTACGACTATATCAAGTCTGGTTTTCCCTTTTAAAAACAACCCGATTTCCACAGCAACGACAGACGCAATGAATGCGGAAACAGGCTCTCCGGGACCAACCAGTCCGCCGTTTCTGACTAAGGCTCCGTTCTCAACAGCGACATTTGCCGTAAAATTAAACATCCCGAATACAGGTAAACTTCCTTGAGCGCTTAATTGAGCGGCCGAATGAACGGCATTTATAATCGCAATACTTTGCGCTCCGATAAATCCCGCGCAAATGGCGGAAAAAAGAATGAGTTTATCGGCTTTCAAACTCTGCGCAATGCCGGCGCCTATGCCCGCTCCCATAAGAAGCTGCGCAACCAGTCCCGCAGCCTGAAACGCGAGACCAGCATTGCTGTTTCCAATCCATTTGCCAATCTGATTGACAATTGTTCCGGCTATAAGCGTTGCGAACAAGCCGAACGCCATACCGCCGAAAGCCGTTATAAACCACCGTTGACACAGTTCCTTGGTTACCGACCAAATTTTGTTTTGCGTATTTGTCATATTAATACTTTATCAAATCCTCTATTAAATTAATACTAAAAATAATCTTTAAAAACAATAGGTTTTATCGGTTCCTAAAACTCAAAGAGCGGAAGCTGCATTCCCGCGCCGTCAGTGTCCGATAAAAGCCTGCGGATACGGACAGGGTCATCCGGCTGTTCAATGAACGCTCCGCCCGCCGTTAAGAAATAACGGGCTCGTTTTAAAATAGCTCCCATTCGCTGCAAGGTTTCAATAGTTATTTTTCTGGAACGGCGGGTTTCAAGTATTCTGCGCGCTGTTTTTGCGCCGATGCCGGGAATACGCAGCAATGTGTCGTAATCGGCGCGGTTTATTTCTATGGGGAAAAAATCAAGATTTTTAAGAGCCCACGCTGTCTTGGGATCCACATGCGTATCAAGGAAGGGCTCGTCATCGCTTAAAATTTCGCCCGCGCTGAAGTGGTAAAAGCGTAAAAGCCAATCCGCCTGGTATAAACGGTGTTCCCTCACAAGGGGCGGGCTTAACGTTTCAGGAAGACGCGGATCGTTTAACGCCGAGTTTTCTTTTTGCGCGTAACCGCCGGGATGAATAAAGGCCGAATAGTACACGCGCTTTAATGAAAATTTTTTATAGAGTGAACTTGAAAGGTTGACAATCTGCCTGTCGTCTTCCTGCGTAGCGCCGACAATAAGCTGAGTGCTTTGCCCGGCGGGAGCGAAAAAGGGCGCGTTGATTTTTCCCCTCGGAATAAAACGGCTTTTACGGCTTGTTTCTTCAAATTCGTTTTTTAACCCCGAAAAATCATTCATCGCTCCGAGAATGTCCTTCCCCGATTTTTGCGGAGCAAGACACACAAGGCTCTTTTCTGTCGGAAGCTCAATATTGCAGCTAAGCCTGTCTGCCCAAAGCCCCGCCTCGCGTATCATTTTCTCGCCTGTACCGGGAATTATTTTCAGGTGAATGTAACCGCCGTATCCCGATTCCGTTCGCAGCGTTTTCGCAGTGTCGATTAATTTTTGCATAACGATATCGGGATCGGAAAAAATCCCCGACGACAGGAAAAGCCCTTCGATATAGTTGCGCCTGTAAAATTCGCAAGTTAAATCCGCAAGTTCCTGAACGGTAAAGCTCGCGCGCTTGATGCCGGCGGAGGAGCGGTTTACGCAATAAGCGCAGTCGTATTTGCACACATTGGAAAAAAGCACTTTTAAAAGACTTACACAGCGTCCGTCTTCCGTCCAACTGTGGCAGACTCCCATAGGCATACTTGTTCCGAATTTTTTTCCGCTCTTTCCGGTAAAACCGTTACTGCCGGAACTGGCGCAGGACGCGTCGTATTTTGCCGCTCCCGAGAGGATGGAAATTTTTTCCTCTATGTCTCCCAAATCCATTGTTTTTAACTATACAGATGTTTAGATGTTTTGTCAAGGAATTATTCGGAATTTATTTATTTGTAAACAATTTAAAGCTTACGATTATAGATAATTAAAGATTGACAGGCAATAGACAACTATTATAATAAATATGCGGATATTGATGAAAAAGATAGTGAAATATACGATAGCGTTTATTTTTGTATTTTGCATGAATAATATTAATTTATTTTCACAAGCGGGAGAAAATTGGCTGGAAATAGATTCTTATGATGAACTTGAAGGTGAATGGGAAGGAAACGCAATATCCGTTATAAGAGGTAATTTTCAAAATACGGAATTTAAATCCGTATTAAATATTAGTATGATATTCAGTTATAAAAAAGGAGATGTGTTTGTTACTAGTTTTGTAAGGACTGATTTTTCTTATTTTTTAACAGACTTGGAAAATATGGAAGCAATGAAAGAAAAAGGATTTACAAAAGAAATATTATGGGAAATGTTAAAAACCGTATTAGAAAACGATTTTTTTACATTAATTAATTATTCTCTTTTTTATGAAAATTCAGCGCCGTCGGTTGAATATTTTGCGTCAGATTCAGACGGGAAATTTTTGATAAATAACAATAAAGATACGCTGCTTTTGATATATTATGAACCTTCGTTTATTTTAGGATTCGGCGATTCGGGATTTACTGAAATGATTTTTAAGAAAATATTTTAATATTTTCACTGGAAAAGTCGGAGGATACTATGCTTTGGCCGGGAATAAAAAAACTTGGAAAAGAACTGAACCTGAAAAGAACTGATTCAGAAGTAGTCGGCATAATAAGAAATTGTTTTGTTAAAATGTATGACGGAAATCAGATAAAGGTATTGGAACTGTTTGTTCCTGAAATTGACGATAATGACAAGAATTTTATTTTAAAGAACCTTGAAACAAATAAAATAAAAAGATACGAATGGCTTCCAAAAGGCGTTAAAATTATATTTACCGAAATATTCCTGCCGTATTCAATAAAAAAAATTAAAAGCTTATTGGACGGGCTTGTTAAATATTTCAGCAATAAATATCCAGACCAAAGACCTCAATGCCAGCATTGCGGACAGCAAAACGAGACGGAAATATGCTGTATTAATAATGTTTCTTTATTGGTTTGTAATGACTGTAGAGAACAAATTGAAAGAAATATGCAGAATGAAATTACGGAACAGCAAAAAGTTAAGGATAATTATTTATTAGGATTTTTAGGCGCAATATTATTTTCGATACTGGGAATTTTATTGACTATTTTATTTTTTGTGTTTTTTAACAGATTGGCCGCCATATCTGCGGTAATTTATATAATTTTGGGAATAAAAGGATATAAAGTATTTAAAGGAAAAATATCGCCTGTTGGGGCGGTTATTATTGTAATTGCCGGATTGATAATGGTTGCTGTCGGCGTAATAGTGTCATATTCCGTATTTTTATTAAAAGAAATGAAAGTGATAGATATTGACTTACTGATATTTGTTCTTAAAATGCCGGAAATACAAAAGGAATTAATTAGTAATATTGTTATTTCATATATTGTTTCAAGTTTTTATTTTGTCCTGCAGCTTAATCAAATGCTTAGAGAATGGAAAAAGCAAAAATCATTACTCAGACCAAGAGAAATATAGAGCAATCAAAATATTTTCGGTTTAAACATCCTTTGGTCTTGTATCCTGTACCCTTACAGCTTTGCCTTCCGTAACAGGCAGACTTCCGCTCTCGTGAAGTTCTACTTTAGGACTTATTGAAATTGAAGCCTGCAATGTTTCCTTGATTTTTTCTTTCAGAGCGTTTAACGGGCGGGTGTCGTCCATAAAGATACCGGCGCTTACTTCGGTTTTAACGGTAAGCCTGTCAAGCGCTCCGTCTTTTTCTACCACGATAAGGTAATTGTTGCCGACTTCTTTCATACCCATTATTACTTCTTCGATCTGGCTTGGGAAAACGTTTACTCCGTTAATAATAAGCATATCGTCGCTGCGGCCTGTGATACGGTGAAGCCTGCGGTGAGTTCTGCCGCATTTACAGGGTTCCGTGTAAAAAGAGGTAAGATCCCTTGTGCGGTAGCGGAATAATGGAGTCGCCTCGCGGCAAAGTATGGTAAGAACCAGCTCCCCGGTTTCGCCTTCCTTTACAGGTTCCAGCGTGTCCGGATTGATGATTTCAGTAATGTAACCGTCTTCCCATATATGCAGTCCTTCCTTGCACTGACATTCAAACGCGACGCCGGGTCCGTTCATTTCAGACAGGCCGTAAGAATTATAAACGTCGACTTTTAACAGCGCTTCGATTCTGCGCCTTGTGTCTTCGGAATACGGTTCGGCTCCGGCAAAGGCGCGTTTCAGCGAAAGACTTTCCCGATTTACACCCGCTTCTTTCATTTTAGTTTCAAGGTGCAGAAGAAAACTCGGTGTTGCGTGTAACACCGTTGTCCCGTAATCCTGCATCATCTTGAACTGACGGGTGGTGTTTCCCGGTCCCGCAGGTATTACAAGCATACCCACTTCTTCGCCGCCCTGGTGGAAACCGAGACCGCCTGTAAAAAGCCCGTAGGTTATCATGTTCTGAAAAACATCGTTCTTTGTACAGCCTGTTCCGTAGATACAGCGCGCCATGTAAGTCGACCAGCGTTTGATGTCGTCTGCGGTAAAATAAATTGTCGTAGGAGTCCCCGTTGTCCCGCTTGACGAATGAAGACGGACAACATTTTCTTTTGGAATGCTTAAAAAACCGTAGGGGAAGCCGTCCCTTAGATCATTTTTTGTGGTGAAAGGAATCCGCTTAAGATCGTCAAGTGTTTTTATATCATCTTTGCTCTTAAGGCCGGCTTTTGAAAACCGCTCTTTATAAAAAGAAGTACGAAGCGCATAACCTGTTTCTTCTTTAAGTTTTTGAAGCTGCAATGCTTCAAGCTGCGCCCTTGGCATTTTTTCTATTTCAGGCTGCCGGTATTGAAAGTCCATTAATTTATCCTTTTGCCGCTGTTTGACCTAATTTAAAAGCTTTCGTGTTAATCTGCGCAACCGAAGAATCTTTTTTTGAAAAAACAGCGGTAATGGTTTTTTCAAGACTTTGAGGCTTTATGGGAAGGAAGCTTGAAGCAGCGCCGACCATAACCGTATTTACGGTTTTGGAAAGCCCCGCTTTTTTTGCAAGTTCTTCCGCTTCCACAAGCCTGTGGCGGGGAAGGCGTTTTATTGCGGAGGTTATTTCATTTAAATCAGGATAATTCGGTATGTTTACATAAGGGTCGGACGAAGTAACAAGAATGCCTGAAGTTTTTAGGTATGACACATAACGAAGGCTTTCAAGCGGTTCCATGGAAATGACAAGATCGGCGGCGCCTTTCGGGACAAGGTCGCTCGCTATCTTTTTGTCGGAAATGCGGAGATGAGCCAGAACAGCGCCTCCCCTTTGAGCCATTCCGTGAACTTCGCTCTGGCGGATTTCAAGCCCTTCGTTTACAGCCGCCTGCGCGATTACGGATGCGACAGAAAGCACCCCCTGTCCTCCAACTCCGGCTAAAATTATGTCGTATTTCATTGTTAAAGTATGGCTTAAAGCGGAAAAAGATTCAAGGAAATAAAATTGTTTCATTGACTTCCGAGTAGTACAGCGATAGTATTATGTATAGCAAGATGCGGAGGGTAAATATGAAAAAAATCCCGGTTTTTTTATTGGCATTTCTGGTTTTAATTGCCGTTAAAGGATGTTTCGGCGGGGTTAATACCGATAAAAAAACAGAAAATGAAAAAGAGGACGACCCTGTAAATCTGGAAAATTATTATACAAGTTCCAACGCTCCGACGAACCTGCAATCTTTTAATGATAAAACAGCTTTGGAATTTGTAACCGGTATTAAAATAGGCTGGAATTTAGGCAATACGCTTGACGCTACTAATATTAACTGGCTTGGAGCGAATCCTTCTGTTACCGCTCTTGAAAAAGCATGGGTACAAATTGTTACTACACAGGTTAATATTGATACTATAAAAAATGCCGGTTTTAACGCAATAAGGATTCCCGTTTCCTGGACTAAATGCGCAGATAGTAATTACATAATCCGTAAAGACTGGATGGACAGGGTTACGGAGATTGTCAATTACGCAGTAAACAATGATATGTATATTATTTTAAATACGCACCATGACGAAAATGTTTTTAAATTTAAAAATGCTGATAAAGAAGCGGCGATTAAAGCGTTTAAAATAATCTGGGGACAGATTGCCGTAAATTTTAGGAATTATAACGAAAATTTGATATTTGAAGCGCTTAACGAACCTAGAACCCCTGGCGGCGTAAATGAATGGAACGGCGGTACTCTCGAAGAGCGCAATAACCTTAATGAATACTATCAGGCTTTCGTTGATGTTGTAAGAGCGAGCGGCGGCAATAATAACAAACGATTTTTATTGATTAACCCCTATGCGGCTTCCGGCAGTAATACGGCAATGAACGCTCTTGTTATTCCAAATGACACTGCGTCAAAAAAAATTATTGTGTCTTTCCATTCTTACTCGCCGTATAATTTTGCTTTGAATAAAAATGGAACCGCCGAATGGGATGAGTCAAAAACATCTGACAAAACGGATATTACAAATTCAATGGACGCATATAAAACCAAGTTTATAGATAATGAAATTCCTGTCATAATCGGTGAATTCGGCGCAATGCATAAAGAAAATACTTCCACAAGAGCGGCATGGGCAAAATTTTTTGTAAAGGAAGCAAGGGAAAGAGGTATTCCGTGTTTCTGGTGGGATAACAACGCTTTCTCAGGCGACGGTGAATTATTCGGATTATTAAAAAGAGACGACAATTCATTCCCGTTCCAGGAAATAGTTAATGCGATGATGGATGGCGTTAAATAACGATTAAATTATATAAGAGACCTCACTCAAAGGAGCAAATAAAAAAAATAGCGAAGTCAGCAAACGCCTGTTTTTAGTTCGAGAGATAACGTACAACGACTTTCAGATTTCTAATTTCTTATTTTATATTTATTATTTGTTTTGTGTTACTGCCGCTTTTTTCCGGATAATTTCCGCAAATAAAATCTTAAAAACATCATCGGCTGTTTCGACAAATTCAACATTGATTGAATCGCGAATATCTTTGTCAAGTTCAAACCAGTCGGACTCATTGTCTTTCGGCAGAAGCGTTTTTTCCATTCCGTTCCTGATTGCGGCAAGCAGTTTTTCTTTCAATCCGCCGATCGGGAGGACTCGCCCCGTGAGCGTAAGTTCTCCTGTCATGGCAATGGCTGGAAATGGCGGGATTTTACACAGGGTGGAAAGAAGTGAAGAAGCAAGAGTAACGCCTGCGGAAGGTCCGTCCTTCGGGATTGCGCCTTCAGGGACATGGATATGAAAGTCAGATTTAGAGATGTCTTTATCCGCAAAATTGTATTTATCGCTTGCGCTTCGCAGATAGGAAAGGGCGATACGGGCGCTTTCCTTCATAACATCGCCCAGGTTTCCGGTAATTAAAAGTTCCCCGCTTCCGTTATACCGGATTGTTTCCACAGGCATTATGGTTCCGCCTGTTTCCGTCCATGCAAGCCCGTATGTTACTCCTGTACGCGCTTCTCTGTATACAAGATCGCGTTTGTATTTTCTTTTGCCAAGCAGATTTTCAAGGCGGTCAGGCGTAATGGTCTTTTTATAAGACGATATGTCCTTGTCTTTTCCGTAACCCTTGTTTACTGCTCTCCGCGCTATGCGCCTTATACAGCGGGCTGTCTCTCTTTCAAGGTTTCTAACTCCCGATTCCATTGTCCAATGCCGTATAATGTTTTTTATAGCCTCATCCTTAAAAATAATTTTCGCGTTTGAAAGTCCGTTTTCTTTCAGTTCTTTGGGGACAAGGAACTGTTTTGCTATGACAAGTTTTTCATTCTCTCCGTATCCCGGCACTTCAATTATCTCCATGCGGTCAAGAAGCGGGTACGGAATTGTGTGCAGTGAGTTTGCGGTAGTAATAAACATAACTTTTGAAAGGTCGTATTGAACTTCAAGGTAGTGGTCCGTGAACGTAGAATTTTGTTCGGGATCAAGGACTTCAAGCAGGGCGGACGCAGGGTCTCCTCGGAAATCGCTTGAAAGTTTGTCAATTTCATCTAACAGGAACACGGGGTTTATCGTGCCTGCCTTGCGCATTGACTGGATTATCTTTCCGGGAAGCGCGCCCACATAGGTTTTGCGGTGTCCGCGGATTTCCGCTTCATCGCGCACGCCGCCAAGCGAGACGCGGACAAAATTCCGTCCAAGCGCGCGCGCTACTGATTTGCCGAGACTTGTCTTTCCTGTTCCGGGAGGGCCGACAAAGCAGAGAATAGGTCCCTTTATTGAGCGGGGAGCCTGCTTCGCGGTTTGATTTGTTAATGCGTCAGCTTCCCTGTTTTCAGGCGTTTTTTGCGCGGGGGATTCTTTATTTACTGACGCGCTCTCGTCATTTAAAAGTTGCCTTATCGCAATGAATTCCAGAATTCGGTCTTTTGCTTTTCTCATGCCGAAATGATCTTCATCTAAAATTCTTTCCGCTTCGCCAAGATCTCCTGAATCGACCGAATAATTGCTCCAGGGGAGGTCGGCTATCCATTCAAGATAACCGCGCAGCACTCCCGCTTCAGGAGAAAGCGCCTGGAGTTTTTTAAGCCTTTTTATTTCCTTGGCGGTTTTTTCAGTTACTTCGGCGGGAGGTTTTTTTTCAGCTATACGCTGTTCAAGGAGGGCGTATTCATCTTCAATTTTATCCTTGCCGAGTTCTTTGTTTATTTCACGTAACTGTTCAGTAAGTACATATTCGCGGTGGCGTTTATCCATCCGGCTTCTTACCTTGCCTGTGATATTTTTCTGGATGCCGAAAATTTCATTTTCTTTTTCCAGAGTTTCAAGAATCGCAAAAAGCCTTTCTCTGGTATCGGCATACCTTAAAAGTTCGATTTTTTTTTCCGATTTTAAATACGCCGAGTTGCAGATAAGGTTGGCAAGGCGTTCGGCGTTTTCCGTTCTTTCAATCGCGGATAATGTGTCGTTGTTTATTCTTTTTGAATAATCGGCGTATTGTGAAAAAGATTTCTGAATACTGCGGATTAAGGCAAGGTCATCGGGGTTTAACGGTTCGCTTAATCCGGTTACTTTTAAGGGTTCAACCCTTACTATGGAAAAATCGTTATTCGGGTATAACGAAACAATTGTCCCCCGGTATTCGCATTGAAGCACAACGCGGTACGTGTTATCGGGGAGTTTTAGGCGGTTAATGATTCTGACGACAGTTCCCGTTTCATACGGCTCGTTTGAAGAAAAACCGGCTTCTGTTTTTTTTAGGCAAGCCGCAAAAAGCCTGTTTTCACGCGCGCGGGCTTCTTCAACCGCGGCAATGTCGGAATTTACTTTTATGAAAATGGAAACTACTGTGTCCGGAAAAAGGACAAGGTCGCGCAGAGGAAGCAGGGGAAAATTTTCTTCGGAAAGTTCCTGATTTTCGGAAGCGTACTGCTGAAACAATGGATTTTTGTTGAAAAATCCCCGAAAGAGCCTTTCAAACATTGCTTTTGTTACGCGCTTTTTTGAAGGTGGATTATCTGCGGAGGCTCTGATTTTTCTACCGTATCCTGAGTTATGATAACTTGTTTGCTTCCTTCCATTGAAGGAATGTCAAACATAATATCAGTCATAAGCCTTTCAACAATAGCCCTCAAGCCCCTTGCTCCTGTTTTTTGTTTTATGGCCATATCCGCTATTGAATCAATCGCCTTTTCCGTAAACTCAAGTTTTACATCGTCATAAGCCATAGAAGCCTGATATTGCCTTACAATCGCGTTACGAGGTTCCGTAATTATGCGCTTTAAATCTTCCCGTTTTAATTCTTCAAGGCCTACAGTGATAGGCAGCCTTCCGATAAATTCCGGAATCATTCCAAACTGAATAAGGTCGTCCGGATGAATGGCGTTGTAAAGTTCTTTAAGGGTTTTTTCCCCGCCGCCTGAAACCGAGCCGAAGCCTAGTTGATTCTGCACAACCCGCCGGGCGATTAATTTTTCAAGACCCACAAACGCACCGCCGCAGATAAAAAGAATGTTTGTGGTATCTATCCTGATCATTTCCTGATTGGGATGTTTTCTGCCGCCCTGCGGCGGAACAGAAGCGATTGTTCCCTCTATTATTTTTAGAAGCGCCTGCTGTACGCCTTCGCCCGAAACATCGCGCGTTATGGAAATATTTTCGCCCTTGCGCGCTATTTTATCGATTTCGTCTATGTAGACAATGCCGCGTTCCGCAGCGGCAATATTGCCTCCCGCGTTTTGTATCAGTTTTAATAGAATATTTTCTACGTCTTCACCTACATAACCGGCTTCCGTAAGCGTGGTTGCGTCTACAATAGCAAAAGGTACTTTAAGTTTTTTTGCGAGTATTTTAGCAAGAAGAGTTTTGCCCGTCCCCGTAGGTCCGATTAATAAAACGTTTGATTTTTCTATTTCTACCGCGTCTTCCTGCAAACTTGAATTTTCCGCGGATGGATTGGCTATCCTTTTATAGTGGTTGTAAACGGCTACAGACAGGGCTTTTTTGGCGTTGTCCTGTCCGATTATAAAAAGATCAAGGTAATTCTTTATTTCTTTTGGAGTGGGAATGTCCCCAGTAAACTGGTTTGTCAGTTCGTGGTCTTCTTCGTGGAGAATCTTACGGCAGACTTCTATACATTCATCGCAGATAAAAACGTCATTCGGCCCCGCGATAAGCCGGCGCGCCATGTCCGCGCTTTTGCCGCAGAATGAGCAGATTCTTTCAAAAGCCTCCGGCCCGTTACGAAGTTTTGCCATTTTTTTCCCTCTTTAATACAGAATCAGCAATACCGTAGGAAACCGCGTCTTCCGCCGACATATACAGATCCCTTTCCATGTCAGATGCGATTTGTTCTGCGGTTTTCCCCGTGTGTTGGGCGAAATATTTAATTGTCATTTTTTTCAGGCGGATAATTTCCCTGGATTGAATGTCAATGTCCCGCGCCTGCCCCTGCGCGCCGCCCCACGGCTGGTGGATAAGCACTCTTGAAGACGGAAGCACCATGCGTTTTCCGGCGGTTCCGGCTGTCAAAATAAGGGCTGCCATACTGGCGGCCTGTCCAAGGCATATTGTCTGTACATCGGATTTTACATGCTGAATTGTATCGTAAATCGCGAGGCCGGCGGTAACCGAACCGCCCGGTGAATTAATATAGAGGTGAATATCTTTTTCAATATCCTGTCCATCCAGAAAAAGAAGCTGCGCTACCGCTAAATCGGCGGAAATATCGTTTATTTCACCGTCCAAAAAAACAATACGGTCTTTTAAAAGCCTGGAATAAATATCATAGGAACGTTCTCCCATTCCTGTCTGTTCAACTACAATAGGGACAAGATTACTCATTTTTACCTCAATACTAATTTACGTATTATCTGACATAAAATCCAGATAATTCTCCTTTTTCCCCGTTTTCAGGTTATTTTCGGCAAACATCATATCAATAAGGCGTTGTTCTTTTATGTCTTCCTTAAGGTAATTTAACGCCTGATCGTCATAATGTTTTTTAATTTCGCTGACTTCCGCGCCGTTTTCATCGGCAATGCGCTCAATTTCTTTCTGGACATCTTCATCGGTAATTTCGATTTTCTGTTCTTCCAGCAGGGTTTCTATTATTAGTCGGGAATGAAGCGCTTTTTGCGCGACTTCACGCCATTCCTTTTCCATTTCCTCATGACCTTCACCGGAATTCATAATTTGTGCCAGTGTTTTAGCGTCTGTGTTGTAATAACGGGCAAGCCTGCGCCAACGGCCTTCAATTTCCGCCTCAATCATGGATTCGGGTATTATAACAGGCGTGTTTTCCATTATTGATTTTAAAAGTTCATTTGTCTTTATGTTACGAAGGCGCCTTTCAAGGTTTTTATTTAATTTTTCTCTTATGTTGTTCTTCAGATCGTCAAGAGTTTTAAATTTTTCATCGACATCCTGCGCCAGATCGTCGTCAAGATCGGGAAGCTTTTTTTCCTTGAGAGATTTCAGCGTTAATTGAATTTTTCTTGTTTTTCCGGCGAGAGATTTTTCTATAAAATCATTTTCATATTTTTTTTCAAACTCTTTTGTTTCTCCCTTTTTCATTCCTTCTATTTCGTTATCAAATTGATAAATATTTGAATCGGTTCCAAGGGTGTAAACAAAATCATTCCTCCTTAAATCCGAAGGCGCGCTGCCGTCTTCGTCAAAAATTTGGTAATCCACCGTTACTACATCGCCGTTTTTCGCGGCGGCGTCATTGTCGCGGTCCATGACAATTGCATTTCTCTCGCGGACAAGTTCAAGCTCCCTGTCAATGTCCTCTTCTGTTACCTCAGCGTACGGATATTCAACATTTAAACCCTTCCATGCGCCTATTTTTACATCAGGCAGTACGTCGTAAACAACGGAAATTTCAAGATCCTTGTCAAAATCGAGTTTTAACTCATCCTTAATTTCAGGGGTAGAGTAGGGAAGCGGTTTTTCGTTTCTCGGAGTATTTTCATCCGAGAAAACTTCTTTTAAAGCGTTTTCCGCAATACGCCCGAGCGCGTCCTGTTTAAGCGCCTCGCCGAATTTCCGTTCAAGTACTTCCTGCGGAACTTTTCCCTTGCGGAAACCCGGTATTTGCAGGTTTTTTGAATATTCCCTGAGCATATCCTGATATTGAGAACGGACATCGTCTTTTGGAATAGTGAGTTTCAGACTGATATTGGATTTATCAAGACGCGTGATTTCTTTTGTAACAGCCACAATTTTCCTCTTTTAAAACTTATTTTGCGAGAGAAGGGACTTGAACCCTTATGCCTGCGGCACCAGATCCTAAGTCTGGCGTGTCTGCCAATTCCACCACTCTCGCTATGCAATCAGGCGGCAAAAACCTGCCCTGAACCGTAGAGACGCCGATTTGGACGGATATTCCCCTCGAATGTATTGTATCAATTTTAAGAGAAGACTGTCAATTGTCGTTGTCCGGAATCAGAGTTATTGACCGGCGTTTTTCTTTCTGTTAGTATACAAATAACCGGACCGCTAGCTCAGCTGGTAGAGCAGCAGACTCTTAATCTGCGGGTCGAAGGTTCGATCCCTTCGCGGTTCAATTTAATTTCCTGAAAATCATTATTTCATCTGTTTCTTCATTAAAAAAAGGAAATGTAAGCTGTTTTTTATCCTTGGAAACGTATAATTCCAGAAAAGTAGACCCTAACGGCCCGCTTAATTCCAGTATATAACCGTTAGGATAATTATTCTTTGTTTCATTGTCATTATTTACTATTTCTTTCCAGTCGATTATCTCAACGGAATATTCTTCCTGTTCAAAAATTTCGTTATCATCCATGTATTTTATTTCCATTAAAAAGTCAGCTTCTTTAAATTGAAATTTAATAACTACTGTTGCATCATCTTCTGTAAATTCACCAACCCATGTTCCGTATAAATCCTGTTGAGAAGCAAAAAGAGTTACGCCGCTTATAAAAAAGAAGACAATTAATAAACTTGCTGACAATATTTTTTTCATTTTTTCTCCTTGGATATTCGGAAATTTCTAAAAACCGGATTTTTAGAGGTTACCTTTAACTTAAACGAGCCGTCTTCCGGAATTGAACCGGAGACCTCATGATTACAAGTCAAGTGCTCTGCCAGCTGAGCTAAGACGGCTAAGAAAACGCACCGCGAAGCGGTGTTAATTCCAATAAAATTCGAAGAGCCCAGGCACAAAAAAATTCTTCATACCCGGCTAACGCAAGCCTGCCTTCAGGCAGGCGACAGTGCCGCTTCGAATGATAGCGGTTCCTGATAAGGAACCAAGTTCCCGAAGGGAACTGTAAACGCACCGCGAAGCGGTGTAACCTTCAATATGCCGAAACCGGCGTAAACGCACCGCGAAGCGGTGTAACCTTCAATATGCCGAAACCGGCTGTTGATGTCAAGTTTGCATTTTTTTATCTTGACACTTTTCTCAAAATTGTCACTTGAAACATTTCAGACATTACGGTACAATCCCGTTATGTCTGATTTTATTTGTTCCCAATGTCAAAAACCCGTACCCGACCCTGAAAAAAATCTGTGGGTATGCGGCTCCTGCGGCAGTCATTCAAGGCTTGGCTGGCAGCAGCGTCTCACCATAACAGCGGACGCGGGTACTTTTAACGAGTTTGATTCAGGTATGAGATCCGGCAATCCTATTGAGTTCCCCGGATATGAAGAAAAAATAGAAGAATTAAGGAAATCCTGCGAAACAGGAGAGGCGGTTGTTACAGGCCGTTGTACGATAAAAGGCTTCCCTGCCGTAATCGGCATTATGGACAGCCGTTTTATGATGGCAAGTATGGGCAGCGTTGTAGGCGAAAAAATTACCCGCGCCATTGAATACGCAACTGCAAACAAACTGCCTGTAATCATTTTCTCGGCGTCAGGCGGAGCTCGTATGCAGGAGGGAATTATCTCCCTTATGCAGATGGCTAAAACCTCGGGCGCTGTCGCGCGTCATACCGAAGCGGGTCAGCTTTACATTTCAATTATTACAGACCCGACCACAGGAGGCGTTACCGCTTCTTTCGCGATGCTTGGAGACATAATTCTTGCGGAGCCGGGAGTAACTTTGGGATTTGCGGGAAAACGTGTCATTCAGGATACTATCGGCGCTGTGCTGCCTGAAAGATTCCAGACTTCGGAATTTGTCGGCGAACACGGATTTGTTGACACTATATGCTGTCGCAGTGAATTACCTGACATGATCGCGAAGATAATAAAACTTCACGGCTACAAAGGAGGACAATAATGTTAAATATGCAGCAAAAACTTGATCTCCTCAAAAACTTGGGCCGTCCTACAATTAACGATTATATTCCTCTTATTTTCAAAGACTTTATTGAGTTTCACGGAGACCGTTTTTTCAGCGATGATCCCGCGCTTCTCGGAGGGATTTGTCTGTTAGACGACACTCCGGTTACCGTTGTCTCACAGGTACGGGCAAAAGACATTGCTGAATTACAGAGAATTAATTTTTCAATGCCTCATCCCGAAGGATACCGCAAGGCGTTGCGTCTCGCGAAACAGGCTGAGAAGTTTCATCGTCCCGTTATCTGCTTTATCGACACTCCGGGCGCTTACTGCGGAGTAGGAGCGGAAGAAAGAGGGCAGGGCGAGGCAATCGCGCGTAACCTTCACGAGTTCATGATGCTTAAAACTCCGGTTGTTTCCGTCGTTCTCGGAGAAGGCGGCTCGGGCGGAGCGCTGGCTCTCGGTGTCTGCGACGAGCTTGCCATGCTTGAAAACGCTCTCTATTCGGTTATTTCGCCCAAGGGGTTTGCTTCCATTCTGTGGAAAGACGGCTCAAGGGAAAGGGAAGCCGCCGAGCTTATGAAGATTACCGCCGAAGACTTAAAACGTTTCGGCGTTTGCGATAAAATTATTGCGGAGCCGGAAGGCGGCGCCGCAAAGGACGTAACCTTTACGGCGAAAAATATCGCTTCCTGGTTAGGTGAAACTGTCAACAAACTTAAAAATGAAGATTTCAATAAACTTCCCGAAAGACGTTATCAGAAATTCAGGAAGATAGGTGTATTCTTTGAATAATTCGGCGCTTTTTACAGATTTTTATTCTCTTACAATGGCAAACGGTTACTGGAAAAGGAACCTGAATGAAACCGCAGTCTTTGAAATGTTTTTCCGCCAACAGCCGTTCGGCGGCGGTTATTCCGTGTTCGCGGGGCTTGGCACGCTTCTTGAAAAGCTTGTTAATTTTTCATTCGGCGAAGACGACATTGCCTATATAAAAAGCCTTGCCGTTTTTGAAGAAGCGTTTATTGATTACCTTAAAACTTTTAAGTTTAAAGGCTCCCTTTGGGCGATGGACGAAGGAACGGTTATCTTTCCCAACGAGCCTCTTATAAGGGTGGAAGGCAGCCTTATTGAGTGTCAGATAATAGAAGGACTGCTTTTAAATATAATTAATTTTCAAAGTTTAATAGCGACAAAAGCCTGCCGTGTCTGGCTTGCTTCCGGCAAAGGGAATGTAATGGAGTTCGGTCTTCGCCGGGCACAGGGGTATGACGGGGCGGTTTCCGCTTCACGCGCCGCCTTTATCGGCGGAGCGTCGGGAACAAGCAATACTCTTGCCGGGAAAGTTTTCGGGATACCCGTTATGGGCACTATGGCGCATTCGTGGATAATGTCCTTTGACACAGAAGAAGAAGCGTTTGACTGTTACGCCTCCCTTTACCCAGACAGAACCATCTTCCTTATTGACACATACGATACTCTTAAAAGCGGGATTCACAGCGCTATTAAAGCCGGGAAAAAATTAACCGCAAAAGGAAAAAACTTCGGAGTGCGTCTTGATTCAGGCGATATTCAGTACCTTTCAACCGAGGTCAGGCAGTTGCTCGACAAGGCGGGGCTTGAGAAAGCCTTTATCACAGTTTCAAATGACCTTGATGAAAACATAATCGAGACACTTGTGAAGGCGGGCGCTCCTGTTAACAGTTGGGGTGTCGGGACAAAGATGGTAACAGGAGCGCAGGCCGCCGCTTTTACAGGAGTTTACAAACTGTCGGCTCGCATAGAGGGTAAAAAGGCGATCCCCGTTATGAAGTTTTCGGATAACCCCGACAAGACGACAAACCCGGGCGTCAAGCAGGTTTGGAGGATACGGGACAAAAAGGGAGAAGCGGTGGCGGACGTTCTCGGTATTGACGGAGCGGACGAGATTAAGACAGGGCAGCGTTTTTGTTTATGGCATCCTTCCGCCGATTACAGGCATTTTTATCACACAGTCGAAGGAAGCGTGTCACCGCTCCTTGACAAATGGATTGAAAACGGCGTTCTTGTAAAAGAACAGCCTTCGTTACCTGAAATTAAAGCCCGCACGGCTCTTGAGCTTGAAAGTTTCGATTCTACCTATAAGAGGCTTTTAAATCCGCATATTTACAAGGTGTCGATTACTGAAAACTTGCGTACTTTAAAGCTTGAAATAATCGAGAAGCATCTCGGCAGTAAGAATAACTGACTATAGCTTGCAGGCGGCATGGCAAGATATACTTGCTTATTACGGTTGACATAATACCCCGTTTTTTGTTAATATAAACAACATGAGCGAAAGAAACGCCCATTATAACATAACGCAAACTCCAACGCAAAAAATACCGCAGGTATTTTTTGCGCATGATCTAACAGACAACAGACAACAGACAACAGACAACAGACAACAGACAACAGACAACAGACAACAGACAACAGACAACAGACAACAGACAACAGACAACAGACAACAGACAACAGACAATTG
>Ga0268262_10000831_pt1 | contig 40033 bp, 38 predicted proteins | sample TergutNc150P3_FD_190354 | JGI IMG/M metagenome (GOLD analysis project Ga0268262, IMG submission 190354) | Nasutitermes corniger P3 segment gut microbial community from laboratory colony in Florida, USA - Nc150 P3 (SPAdes) (version 2) | ecosystem: Host-associated > Arthropoda: Insects >...
GTAACACGTTGATTTTTAAGGAGTTACGACGAGGCTTGCTTGACAGAATGGGAATATTATATGTATATTGTATATTATACATTGTCAACATCGCCAAGCAACTTACTAATATAAACATTATTATCATTCTAACAACTCTTTCTCAGTTTTTGTGTAATTACGCCACGCGCCGCCCTGCTTTGGCTTTATCCGCAACGCCCAAATGCTTGCGCGTGTGCTCGGTTTGCTCGAAGCGCAGTTTGCCGTTTTCGAGATAGATTTCCAGCGTTACGGGCAGAGGGACATTATCAGCTAAGCCGAGTTTCCCCCTTTCGGGATCGCCTTCGCCTAAAATAACGGCTCTCTCTTTATTCCCCGCCGTCCAAGATGAAAATACTTTGTCGACGGAGATGTTGTTATCCCCGCAGTATTTTTCAATTTCAGATCGATATTCTTTTAGAAAAGGATGCGGCATAATTCACCTTTCTTAAACGTCTTTATAAAAATCAAAACACTCCCCATAAGAATTATAAATTGTGCTACTATTATGACGGAAAGCATTAAGCACATCTTTATCCCCAACGGACGGTATTAAATTACGCCCCACGTGAGTATGTCCCGTCCACTCGTATCCTTGCGCATTCATTTTGACAGCGTCGATCTTGTCAATGTTCACTTTAGTTTCATTCCCTCGCACAATCAGACACTTATCGCCAAGCGTAAACATCGCATACTCTACATCTGTTTTGGCAGTCAGCGCCGCCAAGTCCATCATGGAAACGCCACTTTTATCAACCTCTACCCTACTGTCGTATTCGGGCAGTTGGTCTAAAAGAGTTTGTTGCCTATCGTCGAGCGGTTTACCATGCCGCATTATAGCCCACGGTTCGCCTACTCCATCGGTACGCCCCTGCTCTATCGGCGAACTTATAGTGTTTCTGTCCACATTTATTAATATACTACTTTCCGCGCTGAAAGTCAAATTCTTTAAGTCAAATTCTTTTAAATTCTTTTTTAGACGAAGCCTTCGGCTTCATAGATAAATGCGGGGCTGAACCCCGCATTTTCAGTCAAAATCAAAAGATTTTGACTTTATGTGTTGACGTTGACTGAAAATCGGGGGTTTAGCCCCCGATTTATCTATGGAAGGCGCAGCCTTCCGTCTAAAAAAGATTTGGATTTTAAAGAATTTGATTTTGATTTATGGCGCACACACTTTTTATTAATAAGTATTGCTTTTTCACCGTACTTTTTATTAGTTTTATTATTTAAAGCCCCCATAGCTCAGTTGGATAGAGCATCTGCCTTCTAAGCAGAGGGCCACTGGTTCGAATCCAGTTGGGGGTACTTTTCATGTTGCCTAAAATACTATACACCTGAAAAGGACTCCGCCCTTTGCCTGCATCTACGTCTAAATCCGCGTCTACGGGTATGAACGTTCCCACGCATATCGGCGTCATCATGGACGGCAACGGGCGGTGGGCGCGCGGGCGGGGGTTGCCCCGCACCGCCGGGCACCGCGCCGGGACGGACGCGACCAGGGAGGTGGTGCGAGCCTGCGGGGAGCTTGGGGTCTCCTACCTGACCATCTACGTCTTCTCCGCCGAGAACTGGGGGCGGCCGGCCGTGGAGGTCTCTATGCTTATGGACCTGCTGGTGGAGATGACGCGGCGGGAGATACGGAGCCTCTGCGAGAACAACGTGCGGCTCATGGCCATCGGGGCGCTGGACAAGCTGCCGCCCAAGACGCGGGCGGCGCTGCTAGCCGGGATCGAGGAGACCAGCGGCAACACGGGGCTAACGCTGATACTGGCCATAAGCTACGGCGGGCGTTCGGAGATCGTGAACGCGGCGCGTACCTTCGCCAAGGAGGCGCTCTCAAATCCGGGGCTTATCGACAAGCTCGACGAGGGCGCTTTCAGCGGGTACATGTACACGCGGGGCATACCCGACCCGGAGCTGATCATCCGCACCGGGGGCGACCGGCGCATAAGCAACTTCCTGCTGTGGCAGGCCGCCTACGCGGAGCTTTACATCACCGATACGCTGTGGCCGGACTTCGACAAAGCGGCGCTGATCACGGCGATAGAGGACTTCGGCAAGCGCGACCGGCGCTTCGGAAAGGTCAAGGAATGATAAACAAGGCTAACCTCAGAAAGCGCCTCGCTTTCGCCGGGGCGGCCATTCCGGTGGCGTTCCTGATCATCACCTCGCAAATCTCGCTCTCGGCCCTTGCGCTCAAGCTGCTTGGAATACCCGAAAGCAGCGTGCCGCCCATCTATCCGGGGCAAATAATGGTGCTCGCCATAGTGCTGCTCGGAGCGTACGAATACATGAAGATGCTGAGCGCAGCCAACAAAGTAAACGCCTTTTGGATGGGGTACGTGTGGATATTCCTGACGACTATGGCCGACCTTCTGGGCCACCCGCTCCCGACCACGCTCTCAAACGGCGCGCTGCTGGTAATAACCGCTTTCGAGGGTTTCTTCTTCGGGAAAGACGCCCAATTCGGGCGCTGGAAGCGTATGAGCCTCTTCTTCTGCGGAACGGTCTTTCTAAGCATAGCCTGCGACAGCCTGATAAACCTGTACGAATCCCCGGCGCAAATCCTCTTCAACCACCCCAAAATCTGGATCTTCGGCTACTTAGACATAGTGATAATAATCACCGCGACCTTTATGTGCGACTCGGCGGCCTACTTCGTGGGGTCGACCATGGGCAAGCGCCACTTCTCCGCAATAAGCCCGAACAAGACGATAGAGGGCAGCGTAGCCGGCCTGATAGCCGCCGTCGCGGTGATGTCAATCGGCTGGTACTTCGTAAGGAACCCGAATTACCCGATGATCCTTGGCCCCGTGATAGGCGTCCTGATAGGCGTGACAGCCCAGGCCGGAGACCTGTTGGCGTCGCTGATAAAACGCTACTTCCACGTAAAAGACGCCTCGCACATAATACCCGGGCACGGAGGGATATTAGACCGTTTCGACAGCCTGTTCTTCACCGCCCCGGTATTGTATCTATTCGCGTGGCTGTTTGTTAAGTGGTTTCCGTTACAATAACGCAGAGGGCGCAGCCCTCCCCTTAAATGAATTTGATTTTGTTGTTTTAATAACCGGAGAACAATTTAAGTGACTGATGTTTGTAACGATAACAATAAGAAACTGCTAATCCTAGGCTCGACAGGCTCAATAGGCCGCAGTACGTGCGACTGCGTCCGGCGCTTCCGCGAACGTTTTTCCGTCGCGGGGATGACCGCCGGGACGAATGTCAATTTATTAATCGAACAGATAAGGGAGTTTTCCCCCTCGTCAATCTACATCACCGACAAGGAAAACGCGGACAAAGTCAAGGGCTTATTCGGGGATAAAATAAAGATCTACCGCGGTAATGACGGCCTAGAGCGTATTGTCAACGAGACCGACTATGACATCCTCTTGAACGCGCTGGTAGGCGCCGCAGGCTTCAAGCCGACGGTGGCCGCGTTAAAACGCGGCAAGCGCGTGGCCCTCGCCAACAAGGAGAGCCTTGTGATAGGCGGCGACTGCATCCGCGCCGTCTTACGCGGCGATCCGCTTATCCCCCGCCTGCTGCCCGTAGACAGCGAGCACAGCGCCATCCTCCAGTGCCTCCAAGCCGGCGGCGGCGCCGACGCGGCGGAGTCTATTATCGTCACGGCCTCCGGCGGGCCGTTTCGAAACCTGCCCAAGGAGTCCTTCGCCGCCATCACGCCGGAGCAGGCGCTCCGCCACCCTACCTGGTCTATGGGCAAGAAGATCACGATAGACTCCGCGACGCTGATGAACAAAGGCTTCGAGGTCATAGAGGCGCGCCACCTCTTCGATTTCCCCTACGAGCGCATACGGGTCTGCGTCCACCCCCAGTCGATAGTCCACTCGATAGTAGAGTTCCGCGACGGCGCCGCAATCGCCCAACTAGGCCTACCCGACATGGAACTGCCGATACAGTACGCCCTGTCGTGGCCGGAAAGGTTCCCCATCCCCGGCAAACGCCTAAGCCTGCCGGATATCGGAAGCCTGGACTTTTTCGAGCCTGATATGGACAAATTCCCATGTCTTAAACTCTGTATCGAAGCCGGGAAAATAGGAGGCACCGCCCCCGCCGTAATAAACGCCGCAAACGAGGTCGCCGTTGAATTATTTTTAAATAAAAAGATAGGATTCACCGACATTGCGAAAATTGTCGAGGAGGAGCTGAATCAACACAATCCGGTAAAGGCGATTTCCGTTAATGATATCATGGAAATTGACAAAGACGTTAGAGATAGAGTTTCTAAGAATTACAATAATTAAAAAATTAAAACCGTATTAAATCAAAAAACAAAGGGAAAAAACAAAAATGCATCACCTATACTTCGCGTTAGCAATAATAATAGGCCTTATTGTCCTAAGCGTTTTAGTCTTCGTTCACGAACTCGGCCATTTCATCGCCGCCAAGTCCTGCAAGATCCGCGTGCTGGCATTTGCCATCGGCTTCGGTAAAACGCTGGTCAAGTGGAAGCGCGGCGACACAGAGTACCGCGTGAACGCCATCCCCTTCGGCGGCTACGTCCAAATGGCCGGCGAGAATCCTTCCGGCGAGCGGAGCGGCGCCGACGACGAGTACTCCTCAAAGCCTATATGGCAACGCGCCATCGTCGCTCTTGCCGGCCCCGTGGCGAACCTCATCTTCGCGGTCTTCACGCTCTGGGCGGCGTTCGTCCACGGCATGGACCGCCCGGCGTTCCTCGACAGCTCACGCGTCGGCACAATACAGAAAGACTCTCCGGCGGAGATAGCCGGTTTCTTGGCCGGCGACAGCATCGTATCGATAAACGGCTCGCCGATCTCCTCATGGGAACAGGTAGACGCGCAACTGTCGCAGCAACTGGGCAGCGGTTATACCATCACCGTGCTGCGGGACGGAAATCCCCTTGAACTCAGCCTGCACGTGGAGCGGACGGGCGCGCACCTGCCCAAGATGCCCTCAGGCGGACTGCTGCCGGCCCGCTACCCGCCGGTTATCGGGGGGGTGAAACCCAAGAGCGGCGCGGACGGCCTGCTCGAAGTCGGCGACACGCTCATAGACCTTAAAGGCGTCCACGTCTCCTCATTCGACCACTTCGCCATGATGATGCGCGAATACGACCCGGAGAACGAACTCGCGGCCTCCATAAACATCAAGCGCGGCGAGAATCTTATGCACGTTTTCGTCATCCCCACCTACGACTCGACAGCGGGCCGCTACCTGCTTGGAATAGAACCGGCGCCGGAACCGATGCGGCTGGTTCGCTACGGAGTAACAGACGCGCTGGGACCGACCTTCGCCAAAACATGGGAATACTCGGTGATGATCTTCGACGTGCTGGGCAAATTGACAAGCGGAAAAGTCCCCGCAAGCCAACTCGCCGGCCCGCTCAACATCATCCCCGTCTCCGGCATGATGGCCTTCCAAGGCCTGTCAAGCATACTGAACTTCATGGCGCTAATAGGAATAAACTTAGCCGTGCTTAATCTACTCCCGCTGGTGATAACCGACGGCGGCCTGCTCATGTTCCTGATAATAGAGGCCATCCGAGGCAGACCCCTATCTTCGGAATCGCAAGCGGCCGTGAATAAAGTCTTCATATTCCTGTTCTTAGCCCTATTCTTGTTCGTTACGTTCAACGACTTGCAAAGGTTGCCGGAACTGTTTAGGTGGGGGAAGTAGAAATAAAACACTGTTGACACATGTAAGCCAGGTGAACGCCAATTCCCACCGCAGCGATTGACGTTCACACACCCCCCTCCCCCCATACAAAAATTTTACAAAATACTATCACTCCCCGACACGAACTACAAAAAGACTGTCAAAATTCCGCACAACCAAAATATTATGCAGCCGCGTCGGCTCACCGCGCCGCCGGCTGACGGAAAGGTCGGGTACCGTATGAAGAAATCTCTTACCGAAACCGCCAGCCGCAATTGCCGTAATTGCAACAACCACAACGCTCGCGGCAATCAACGAGATCGTTTACCATTTCTATCACGACTTTTTAAACACCCGCCAACCGGATCAACAATAGTAGCCGTTCTGGCGGCGCTGGTATTCATCGGCATAGTGGTCGCGGCTATGGTGAGAAATACGGGGAGCCAGGCGGCGGCGAGTATGGGGTACGGGTCGGCAATGAATATGAGCAGTACGACTTCCAGCGGAATTGTGGCCACGGAAGCCTATTTTTTTAATCCCGCAAACGCCGGCGTTATTACAGAAAAGATACAGAGTATCATTGATAACCCGATGAGTAAACCGTTTATATTCGGCAGCGCAAACGGAAAAAAGAAGCTCGCCGACGGCCAGTATTTCAGCAGCAGGCTCGTTAAATTCGACGTAACTAATATGTACGCGGTCTTTGAGGTGGAAAGCGGGAAAAACGAGAAAGGGAAGAGTCTTAAGAAGGCGCTGGCCACGTATTCGGTGGACGGCTTGGAGACATCCGGCGGCGGTAGTTTCCCCGGGAACAGCACGCTGTTTATGGGCGGGAACATGCAGGCCAGCAACAAGTCTATGCGCGTTAAGGGATATGCCACCTTTATGGACGACTTCACCACCAACGACGGAGGCTCCGGCATCACTTTTGAGCCTGATTCAATAACGGGCGCCGGAAACGTTCTTTTTAACGCCGCGGTTAATATTAACGACGCGAGCGTAAAATTCAAGACGCCGGTTTTTTTTAACGACGACGCGGTTATTCCGAGATATACCAACGACACAATGTTTTACGGCAACGTCGGTTTCAATAAAAATTTCTCAACGGAGAGATCGAATAAGTATTTAGGCGTAGTAGGAAATATGTGGATCAAGGAAGGGCTTAGAACCAGGAGTTTTGAAAACGGCATGGCGAAAGTTCCCGTCACATACATCGACCAGGGTTCGGAATATAATGTAAGAATGAAAGGCTACGGAAGCGGAGCGGCGGGCGGTAATCTATATTATACGGACAGCCTCCCCGCCAAGAATACGGATGGGACTTACGACGGTTCCAATTGCTACTCGCAGGGGTTGCAGGAATACAGATGCTTTTCCTTCCAAAATTCGCTCTCCAATATCTCGTATAACGGTAACCAACACAATTTCGACGCGCCGACTATTTTAGATAAATTGGGTATGGCAAAGGAAGCCGACGCCGTAAGAGCCTCCGGCGGCAATTCCCGCAAAGCGGCGGAATTCAGGAAGGATAGCGAACCTGTCCTCAACCCGCAAAACATATCGGGCGCCGGAAAACAATTCTTGACGCTTGATTCGCTGATACCGTACTTCTCAGGCGGCGGGCAGTGGAGCGCCGCGAGCGTTTCCCTCAACGATGTGAACGGTTGGTACACAAAATATCCGGAGAGTACGTACCCTCAATACTACAACGAAGGTCACCTCCTGGTTAAACTGAACGGAAGCCTCGCGTTCAACGACGCCGCAAATAAAACATTCGACAACAAAATAGCCTTTATCGTGGACGACGGCTATAATATAAACTCTAAATATTACAATAGCGGCCCCAACGCGAGCACGCTGATTTACGCGGGGCAAAAGGGACAGTTGAACATGGAGTTTCAGAAAAATTTCCGCGGCCTGATATACGTGGACGACAGTAACGAGTGCGGCATAGGCGCGAACGGCTCCCCCGGCTACAACAAACAAAATACTTTCACATGGGGCCCCGATTGTCAAATTGACGGCGCCGTCCTGCTTAAAGGCAAAGGAAGAATGAACTGGAACACGAGCGCCGGAGGGCCGGCGGTCTTTACCAGAAACGAAGAGATACTAAAGGCCTTCGCCGGATTCGTCACCGGGTCTTCCGGGGGCAACGGGGACAAAAACTTGAGCGTTAAGCCGGGGGGGATCATACTTAAGCCGTTGGGGTATTATTACGATTTGAAATAACTGATTGATTAATTGTATATTGATACTACTCTCTGGATTGCTTCGTCGCTTCGCTCCTCGCACCGTGTTTATCGCGGCGAAGCCAATGACCGTCATTGCGAGCGTAGCGAAGCAATCCAGAGTCTTTTAATCCTTATAATCCTAGTTCAGCCACCTCTGCGCCTCAAGCGCCGCCCTGCACCCGCTCGCCGCCGCCGTTACCGCCTGGCGGTAATGCGGGTCGCATACGTCCCCCGCCGCGAAGACGCCCTCGACCGACGTCTTTGACGTACCGGGCGTTGTTACTATGTAGTCTTGTCCGTCTAACTTTAACTGACCGTTCAGGAAGCCGACGTTCGGCTTGTGCCCTATGGCCTCGAACGCGCCGGCTACGGTTAGTTCAGACATCGCCTCCGTAACGGTGTCTCGCAATTTAAGTCCGCTTAACCTATTTTCGCCTAGGAATTCATCAACCACCTTATTCCAAAGAATCTCGATTTTCGGGTGCGAAGCCGCCCGCTCCCTCATTATCGCGCCCGCCCTTAACTCATCCCTCCGGTGTATCAGGTAGACTTTCGAGGCGAACTGCGTTAGGTGGACGGCCTCCTCTATGGCCGTATCCCCGCCGCCGATCACGGCCAGTTCCTTGCCGCGGAAGACGGGGAGCGCGCCGTCGCATACAGCGCAGGCGGAGACGCCCCGCCCCCACAGCCTTTTTTCGGAGTCTAACGGAAGCCTGCTGGCCGCCGCGCCGGTGGCTATTATCAGGGCGTCCGCAGTAAATTTGTCCCCGTTGACCGTGGAGACGGCGAACGGGCGCTGCGACAGGTCTACCCCGTCCGCGTCGTCGGTGACCAGCCGCGTCCCGAACTTCTCGGCCTGCAGCCGCATATTAGACATAAGCTCGGGGCCGTCTATGCCGGCGGGGAACCCGGGGAAGTTTTCGACCACGCCGGTGATCATCAGCTGGCCGCCGGGGATGCCGCCCGCCTGGAAGCCCTCTATCAGAAGCGGGCTAAGGTTAGCCCGTGCCGCGTAGACGGCCGCCGTGAACCCGGCGGGGCCGGAGCCTATTATCAGCAGCTTTTCCGGGTTGCTTGACATCAAAAGCCCTCTGAATCAACGCGAATCCGCCTAAAACGCGGAAACGGCTACGACTTGGCCATGGCCTTGAGGCACTTCATGCAGATCTTGATCCGCGTGGGCGTACCGTCGATCACCTGCTTGATGGTCCGCAGGTTCGGGTAGAAAATCCTGTTGTTCACGTTGTGGGCGTGAGAGATGGTCTTCCCCGACATAGGGTGCTTGCCGCAAATTTCACACGTCTTGGACATAAAACCTCCGAATTGCGCTTTTTGGTTACTGATGTGCTTAGAAATCACTAATATATATGATGCCGGTGAAAAAATCAATTTTTTTTGTATTTTTTTTGGAATTATATACTTGACCCAGCACCCACCTACACCCGCCAGAAGCCACCGCCCGCTCAACAGCCGGTCGGCGGTTCAAAGTTTGAGGATGGTATCGACCGAGAATCCGGTTATTCGAGAGATGGCGTTTACGTCAATACCCTCTTCCCTCATGGCGAGCGCGTCTTTCTGCCGCGCCTCTTCCAAGCCCTTCTCAAAACCCTTCGCCATGCCCTTCTCAAAGCCTTCCCCCTCACGGACTTCTAGGGCGGTGTCCCAATCCCAATCGGTTAGCAACATGGTTTCAATCTCCTGTTTATGCTTTTCGAGAAACGTTTTTAGCACGTTTTGGTCAATGCTATCCTTTACCGCCTTCCGAATAGCCTCTTCCAGAGACATCGTTTTGCGGTTTTCACGGATCATATCTGTAAATATAGCATATTCGCGGAGTGTTGCGCAATATTTTACGATATTTGCGTTACGACCGTCTTTTATGTTGTACACTGTGACGGTTAGTTCAAGGTCTATCTGCCCGTCGTCCGCCGCGTTGTCTTCAGGGGCAAACGTGGGGAACATATCTGATAGGCGCAGTATCAGCACGTCCTCTTTCATCTCTTCATCGCCATTGTATAGGACGATGAATTTGGGGCGTTTCAGCGTGAACTTGTAGCGGCGGTATTGCATCTTATTTTGATATAGTTGGCTGTACGTCTCAGCGATATACAGCAACATCCGGTAGGGCATGACATCGCTCATTGTGGATTGGTGCTCTATCAGGACGATCAATCTATCGTCCAAAATATACGATAAGTCGTTTACCCGTCCGCGTGACAGGACGTTCTTTAGAGTGGTCACCTCTATCGGTGTGTCCGCGCCGTAGTGCGCACCGAATAGGGCGTTGGAAAGCTCTATCAGGACGGCTTTGTCGTCAAATAGCATAGTGAAGACGGAGTTCTTGTGTTCGCGGTTGGCGTCGGGGGCTTCGGCGGTCATATCGGCGTCCATGGGGCGTGGCTTTCGGTTGGGTGTACTGGGCGGTAACGACTGCTAGTATAGATAAAATAGTTTATTTCTGGGACTGTGTCAATGGGGGCGGTGAAATTTTGGGGCGGAAGCGGTAGAAAATGCCCTTAAAAAGGGGGCAGTGGAGGCCCAGGGACGGGTTTTCAGCATAAAAGGGCGGTTCCGGCGGGGAAGCGTAAAAGCCTTAAAATCTTTTAAATCTTTTTTAGACGAAGCCTTCGGCTTCATAGATAAATGCGGGGCTGAACCCCGCATTTTCAGTCAAAGTCAAAAGCCTTTGATTTTATCTTTTGATTGAAGTTCGGGGGTTCAGCCCCCGAACTATCTATGAAAGGCGCGTAGCGCCTTTCGTCTGAAAAAGAATTTGATTTTAAGGCTTTTAAGGCTTTGCGTTTATTATATTAGTAGGTGATTAGATGTCGGGGCGGTATCACTAAATAATAAACAATGGAGGGGGCTATGAAGTTCGGGGCTAGGGCGGGACGGATGATGATGAGGATGGCGGTCGCGGCGGCGGTGATCTGCGTGGCGGCGGGGGCGGCGGTCGGGCAGGTGGATATTACGGATAAGTTTAAGGATCCGATCTTTAGGGCGGCGGTGTATAAGATAATCGGTAAAACTGCTCCCGCTCCGATACTTGATAGCGATGTAAGCGGGATTGCTAGGGTTGACGTGGGGCAAAAGAGGATATCCGACCTTTCGGGGATAGAGTATCTTACCGCGCTGACGTGGTTGAATTGCGCTCATAATCAATTAACCGCATTAGACGTGTCGAAGAATACCGCGCTAAAGGAGTTGTATTGCAGTGAAAATCAATTAACCACGTTAGACATGTCGAAGAATACAGCACTGACAACGTTGTATTGCGAAGTCAATCAATTAACCGCGTTGGACGTGTCGAAGAATACAGCACTGACAACGTTGTATTGCGAAGTCAATCAATTAACCGCGTTGGACGTGTCGAAGAATACCGCGCTGACGCGGTTGAGTTGCTACAACAATCTATTAACCACGTTGGACGTGTCGAAGAATACCGCGCTGACATTGTTGTACTGCTTTAACAATCAATTAACCACGTTAGACGTGTCGAAGAATACCGCTCTGGGGGGGTTGGATTGCCATATGAATCAATTAACCGCGTTAGACGTGTTGAAGAATACCGCGCTGACGGACTTGGATTGCGGCGGCAATCAATTAACCACGTTAGACGTGTCGAAGAATACCGCGCTGACGGATTTGCGTTGCGAGGCCAATCAATTAACCACGTTAGATGTGTCGAAGAATACCGCGCTGACAGCGTTGAGTTGCAGTAACAATCAATTAACCACGTTAGACGTGTCGAAGAATACCGCGCTGAGGCAGTTGAGTGTAATGTATAATTATTTCACTAGTGAAGCCGACATCATCGGCTTGAACAAGTCTCGCACCACTTACTTTGAGTTTGACCCGCAGAACCCCAAGAGCGGAATTCTCTCCTCCGCCCGTACAATCCCCATCTCCTCCGATCCTCCCGCAGAATCATCAATCTCCCCCGTCTCCCCGCTGACCGTCATTTTCACCGCCGGACCGAATCCTGTTGGTAAATCATCCGGCAAAGTAATTTTCTACCGCAACGGCGCGATTCTAAAAGGCGCGACGCTTCACATCTACGACGCGTCCGGCAATTTCGTAGCCTCCGTAACCTCCGGCGCGTGGGACTTGCGAGACGCGAAGGGTCGTCCGGTGCCATCCGGAACGTACGTGGTTCGCGGCGCGGTCGCGGCAAAAGGCGGCAAACAAGAGCGTGTGTCTGCGGTCGTGGGAGTGAGGTAGGGTTTTGACGTTATCTTTTGACTTTGATTGAAAATGCGGGGTTCAGCCCCGCATTTATCTATGAAGCCGAAGGCTTCGTCTAAAAAAGATTTAAAGATTTTAAAGGCTTTAAGGCTTTTGGGGCGCAGTCAGCCTGCCCCATTTAAAATCAAACCCCGATGTCATACGACCCCAGCAACTGATAAAAAGGCGCTATTTCTTTTAAATGCGAGATTGCGTTCTTCACCGTATCGTCCTCTATATCCCCCTCGCATTCCAAATAAAACAAATAGCATCCCTCTCCGTCTTTAGGCCGCGACTCTATTTTCAATAGGTCGATATCTCTGAGCGCGAATACGCCCAATGCTTTGAACAGAGCGCTCGGCGTGTTTTTTAACGAGAAGACAATTGACGTTTTGCGCGGTACCTCGCCCCTCTCGGAACGGTCACGGCCTACCACTAAAAAGCGCGTTACGTTGTCGTCGCGGTCTTGGATATTGGGAACCAGCACATCCAAGCCGAAGTCTTCGGCGGCGCGGCTTGACGCTATAGCGGCGGTGTCGGCGCAACCGTCCTCGCTCACCGCTTTGGCGGCCAGCGCCGTGTTATCCGCCTCTACTTGTTTCATTTGCGGGTGGTGTTTGAGGAAGCGCGCGCATTGGGCCAGCGCCTGCGGATGCGATAAGACACGCCGGACAGCGCCTATATGCGTCCCCGGCTTGGCAAGGAGGAAGTGATTCACCTGCAGAAAGACCTCTCCAACGATGTATAAGCGGCTGTTCTGTAACAGGTCATAGTTCTGGTATACGCTACCCGCACACGAGTTCTCTATGGGTACAACGCCGAAATCCGCCTTCTTGCGTTTGATGGCATTGAAGACGGCGTCGAACCCTAGGACGGGGGAGATGTCGGCGTTCTCGCCGAAGTGGCGACGGGCGGCAAGTTCGCCAAAGGCGCCGCGAGCGCCGGAAAAAACTATCTTGGGGGTCGTCATAGCATCCTCCTTATACCGGCGAAACGTTTGACGTAGTAGGTCTCGCCCAAATTGCTGTATATCACTCCGTACTTGGTAGATGAGTGGGCGAAGCGGTCGCCGCCCATGTATATGCCCACGTGATCTATCGCGCCGAAGGTGCCGCTCTTGAAGAAGACCAGGTCGCCGGGGCGCGCCGCGGATATGGCCACGGGGGAACCGTCTTTCCACATCGCGCTAGAGGTGCGCTTCAGCTGTATACCGTAGGCCTCGCGGTAGACCGCGGAGGCGAAACCGGAGCAGTCGAAACCGCTCGGCGTCGTACCGCCGTACTTGTACGGAACGCCGATGTACGAGCTGACCACCTGCTCCAAACGCCGCGGAGCACCGCCCTTCGCGCCCGCCGACTGACCTTGATCGGCCTCGCTGAGCGCCGAGGACAGCCAATCAGATTGATTATGATCGGCGGCGCCGCTTTCGAGCGTTTCGCCAAATCCCCAACCGGATTGAAGCGTATCCGCTCCGCCGACGGATTTCGGTTGTTTGCCGGAGGACGTATTATCCGGTTGATTAGCCGACTGATCGCGGGTATAGCGTATAGACGGCGTGCAACCGATCATCAATAACAGAAAAAACAGACATATCGTTGCGATATTAATTTTCATTTGACTCTACAGCGCTCCCAACCTTCAACAGCAAATCCTCCCGCCATTTGGAAGCCATCAACTGCGCGCCTACCGGCATGTCTCCTTTCGACACTTTGCACGGTACGCTCATGGCAGGTATTCCGGCTAGGTTGGCCGAGACTGTGTAGATGTCGGATAGGTAGACGCTTAACGGATCGCCCTCGCTGCTGCCTAAGTTACACGCCGGCGACGGCGCTACGGGGGCTAAGATTACGTCGCAGGCGTCAAACGCTCTCTCGAAATCGTTTGTTATCAGCGTACGTACTCTTGCCGCTTTCATATAGTACGCGTCGTAGTAGCCGGAGGAGAGCACGTATGTCCCGAGCATTACACGTCTTTTGACCTCCGCCCCGAAGCCTTGGGCCCTTGTGGCGCTGTACATATCGTCTAACGCTTTGGCGCCCGGCGCCCTGAAGCCGTAGCCGACGCCGCTGAATCTTGACAGGTTCGACGAGGCCTCCGCGGCGGCTATTATATAGTACGTGGCCACGGCGTATTTTACGTTTGAGAGCGAAACCTCTACGACCGAGGCCCCGTGCCGCTTTAAGTTATCGGCGACCGGCATTATGGCCGAACGGGTCTCGTTGGACAGGCCCTCCCCGAAGTACTCCTTGGGCATGCCTATACGCAGACCGGAGACGCCGCCGTTATAAAAATCTTCGGAATCGGCAAACTGCCGTCCGGCGCAGGTCGAGTCGCGGCTGTCCGGCACGGACATCAGCGACAGGAGCAACCCTATGTCGCGCACATTTGAGGCTATGGGGCCTATTTGGTCGAGGGAAGAGGCGAAGGCCACCGCGCCGTAGCGCGACACCCGCCCGTAGGTGGGCTTGAGGCCTACCGTCCCGCAGTGGCTGGACGGCTGGCGTATGGATCCGCCGGTATCCGTTCCGAGCGCCGCCGGGACCGCTCCCGCCCCAACGGCCGCCGCGCTGCCGCCGCTCGAACCGCCTGGGATCTTTCGCGGGTCGCGCGGGTTCCGCACCGGCCCGAAGTAAGAGGTCTCGTTGGACGACCCCATCGCAAACTCGTCGAGGTTGGTCTTCCCGATCACCACCGCCCCTGCTCCAGTCAGCGCCTCCACAACCGTGGCACTGTAAGGCGGAACGAAGCTCTCAAGCATCCGCGACGCGCAGGTGGTCTTTATCCCATCGGTACAGATGTTGTCCTTCACGGCGATTGGGATACCGCAAAGCGGCATACTCTTTTTCGCGTCCAGGGGCAAAGCGTCCAATTCATCCGCCCGCTTCAGAGCCGACTCCCCGCAGACTGTGATAAAGGCATTAAGCTCTTTACCGCGCCCCTCGACCGCCTCAAGCGTGCGGGCGCACAGACTGCGAGCGCTCTCGTTACCGGCGTGAACGTCGCGGACTATCTCCGATATCGGTTTGTCGAAAAATGCCATAGCTTACGTACTACCTATACCACCTGAAGAAGTAGAGGCTCAGGAACACCCCGAGTATCGACAGCATAGTGAACTCGAATTGAAAGCCGAATTGGAATTTTATGGCTATCAAGTCGACGTTGATCGGCGTTGTCGGGCCGCCCACGCCGAACAACAACGGATACGTAAAGAACGTCTTAACCACGTTGTCGCTGCCTGGCAGCAGCATCTTCACTAGCGCGCTCACAAACGCGCCCATCACGATACCCAGTAAAACAATTAACACCAGCGTCCCTAATTTTCTGTCCTTTAGCGGAGGAGCCATGCCGTACACCCTTTCTTTTTTTGTTTTGACGACAGATTAACCTAGACAAGTACATAAATATATATTGTGGCGCGCATGAAGTGTTAAATCAATACCTACTTCTTAGCGGATCTGGGATACTCCTTCAACACCAACTCCGCCGTAACCGGCTTCCCGTTCCGCATAACGTTTATATCCACGGTATCATCCACAAAATAGTCTATAAAAAAACCATCCAAATCCGCGCTGCTCATTATCAGCCTATCGCACATCTTATGTATGACGTCGCCCTGCCTGATCCCAGCCGACTCCCCCGGCCCGTTCGGCTTAACGCCCACGACAACCACGCCCTCGGAGTTCTTGTAGTTCAGCGCCGAGGCCACCGAGCGGTTTATGTCCTGCACTGTTATGCCCGTCCACACCGGACGCCTGCTCCCGTGGGCTATAAGCTCCCTCGCCACGCGCTGCGCCCGGTTTATGGGGATGGCGAACCCTATCCCTATCGAGCCGGTATTGGCGGCGCTGCCGGTGTAGATGAACGAGTTTATCCCTATGACCTCGCCCATCGAGTTGACCAGCGGGCCGCCGGAGTTGCCGGAGTTTATAGAGGCGTCGGTCTGTATCATGCCCTGGTAGTAGACGCCCTCGGAGGGCGCGAAGTTGCGGTTCAGGGCGCTTATCACGCCCACCGTCACCGTGGGCCGGGCGTCGTTTATGAAGTTCAGGAAGGGGTTGCCTAAGGCTATGCTCCACTCCCCGATCAGGCACTTGTCGGAGTTGCCAAGTATTGCCGGGGTGTAAACGCCGCCCTTCGCCGAGACGACGGCTATGTCGGATTTTTCGTCCACACCCACGATCTTTCCGTCCACGCGGGAGCCGTCGGGGAAGTTGACGTAGAGGCGCGAGGCGTTCTTCACCACGTGGTAGTTGGTCATGATCATCCCGTCGGCGCTTATGACAAACCCGGAGCCTATGTTCTCTATGCTGCGGTAGCGCTGGGGGTTGAGGTTGGGGCCGAAGAAGAAGTCGAAGAAGTTGTCGCCGGCGTAGGGGTTCTGCACAACCTGTATCTGCGTGACGACGATGCCGACCACGCTGGGCGCGACCAGGCTCGTCGCGTGCACTATCGCGTTGGCCCGGCTGTTGCCCACGGCGCGAAGGGCGCTGTCCCCGCGCATCTTCTCGAGTTCCGACAAAAGCTCGCCCTCGCGGGCTATGCGGCTGCCGAGGACGCTGCGCAGGTCGTCCGTATAGATCAGGCGTATGGCCTCCCCGCCCGCGAACAACCCCGCCGCCATAGCGACGACGGTGGAGACGATCAGAACCGTGACGGAGATGCGTCTGTCATTGTCGTTCATAGGCGCTCCATTGGCGGGTAACCAACCCGCTCCAAGACAAGCCCGCAGGCCGGGGCGGTCTCCCCGGCCATATTCCTGTCCCGCGAACCGATAATCGCGTCCATAGCGGCGTCTATCCGCCCGCGCCCGATGTCGACGAGCGTGCCGACGAGCGACCGCACCATCTTGTAGATGAAGCGGTTCGCCTCTATGGTGAACGTCCTGACGCCGTTTTCGCCACAAGAGAGGGCGACGAACGCCACATCGCACTCCTTGTCGTCCGAATCTGCGCCGGATGAACAAAACGCCGTAAAGTCGTGCCGCCCCGCTATACGCCCGGCCTCCAAAGCGACACGCTCCCAATCTATAGGATAATAGACCATCCACACCCTCTTATAGTTGAGCGGACTCTTCCTATCTGAAAAATAATATATGTACCGCCGGGAAACGGCGGAATAGCGGGCGTGGAAGTCCGGGCGCACCGAAACCATCCCGTATACGGCGATATCCGGCGGCAAAAGCGCGTTGAGCGAGACGGTCAGGCGCTCGGTATCAACATTTAAATCGTCGGGCGCGTCAAAGTGGACGCCTTGTGCGCGGGCGTGCACCCCCGCGTCGGTACGCCCCGCGCCGACTATCGGGCACGGGAAGCGAAGGGCTATGCTCAGCGCCTCCTCTATGAGCTGCTGGACGCTGATGCCGTTAGGCTGATTCTGCCATCCGCAGAATCGTGTACCGTCGTATTCTACTCTAAAAAAGTATCTCACCAATCACTCCGTCCTGACAATCCTATAACACAACATCTGCAAACTCAATGCGCTGTCGTCCGCCCTCCCGGTCTTAACGTCCACATCAAACTTCTGCAACGTCTTTATGATCTCTATCAACCCCTTATCGCTGAAATTCTGGGATTGGCCGACAATGCCCGAGAATATTATAGTCTGATAGACACGGTTCTTTGTCTTCTCGGTAAATAGCCCGCAGGCTAAGCCTATCTCGTTGGCGGCCGTTACCTGCGGGGAATCCGCTCCGTATCCCCTTGTGTTGTACTGCCTCAGCAAGGCGGGATTTTTCCGCAAAAACTTTTTTATCTTCAGCATTGACCAAAAGTGCTTAAATATCGCGGAAACGACCAACGGCGCGTACAGGTTTGACGATAGCAGCGAGTCCAACACCCTTAACGCGGCTGGGAGGTCTCTCTTGCCTAAGGCGGCGGCCAACTCGTAGACCGTCATTGTCCGCGTCGCGCCGGTTATCTCTAAGATTATCTTTCTGTCTATGAGGGCGCCGGGGGGCAGCGCCATGTCGATTTTCTGCAGTTCGGAGTAGATCAGATCGTACTCAACCGTGTCGGCGAGCAGCTGCGCCTCCGGCTTCCCTATCTGCCTGTCGTAGATTTTGGGAACCTGGGCGACGATCCAATCGGCGATCTTGTTGTCGTAGGGCTTGACCGCGTCCTGCACCGACACCGTGCCGTCTTTGGACAGCTCCTTGAGGCGCAGCTTCTCCTTTACCTTCTTCTCGGCGGCGCTCTTCTTTTCCAGTTCCGCGGAGATGAAGATGAAGACATCGGGTATCTCATAACTAAGCGCCGCGTCAAGCGCCGCAAGCTCCTTGTCGGAGAGCAGCTGGGCGTGCAAAACGCAGTAAACGCGGATCTCCTGAAAGAGCGAAGCGGTCATAACGCGAGCGGTGAAATCGCCCATACGCTCATTAGCCGAATCAAAGTTCTCAAGCGTGTACTGACCGTGCGCGGCCCTGACCTGCTCCAAATACTTGCTTTTGGAGAGGTCTATGGCGAAAGGGTCGTCGCCGGTTATGATTGTAAGCCTCGGGATCGTTGTTTTTTCTATAGTTTTCATATATCCGCCACCGTAACCCTGTTCTTTCCCTCCTTCTTGGATTTGTACAGCGCCTGATCCGCCAAAAGTATCAGGTCGTCTTTTGTTATCGGCTTATTTCCATCATAGTGGGCTAAACCGAAGCTGGCGGTGTACGGGATTTTGCGCTTGGCGCCGGCGTAGGGGGTTTTTGATATTGACTCGCATACGCGGTTTGACAGGGCTATCGCGCCCGACAGGTCAGATTCTGGGAGTATGACGCCGAACTCTTCGCCGCCGTAGCGGGCTACCACGTCGCCGCTGCGGACGTTTTCGGTTACGCGCTTGGCCAGATCGACTATCACCGCGTCGCCCACCTGGTGGCCGTAGGTGTCGTTTATGGCCTTGAAGTCGTCTATGTCGGCCAGGAGCAGGGCGAAGGCGCTCTTCTTGCGGTTGGCCCTGGCGATTTCACGCTCTAAGGACTCATAGAAGTAGCGGTGGTTCGCAATACCGGTCAGACCGTCTGTTTTGGCCTGGGAGCGCACCTGCTGGTCTAGGTAGACGTGCTCTATGACGGGGGAGATGAATGAGGTCAGGATGTGCAGGTACCTGTTCCGCCTCTCGTCGATGTCGGCGTTCGCGGCGCTCCAGACGGTCAGGCTGCCTATGGTTTTGCCGGTCACTATTAGCGGGAAGTTCAGGCATTTGCAGGCGGCGGCGCCGAACTCTCCTTGGCGGCCCTTGTATATGTAGTGGGGGACGGCGCCGCTTTGGAAGCGCTCTTTGGGGATGCCGACGAAGGCGCCGCTCCAGTTTTCGGCGAACGCGGCGTCCAAGTCCGCTTTGCCGGCTTCGCCCGTCTGCGGCATAGAGTGGATCTCCTTGTAGTCGGGCAGGCAGACCTCTATGGTGCAGAATTTGGCGTCGGCCTTGGCGTTGGCCTCCTCGAGCGTTATCCGCATTACCTCCGATATTTCTAGGGTGAGCATAAGTTTGCGGGTGAAGTGGTAGAGCGAGGCGAGGTCGTCCACGTGCCCCAGCGCGTCCGGAGCCACGAGTTCGGAGTCTTTCATGAGCTTAAGGCTCCTGAGATGGAACGCCCGCATGGCCATCATCTTCTCCACGCGGCAGAGCAAATCGGGGATTGCGAAGGGTTTGAGCAGGTACGACCCCGCTCCGTTGTTGATGGCGGCGGTGGCGGAGTCCAAGGTGGCGTTCCCGGTAATCATGAGCACCTCTGCGAACTCGTCGCGGCTCTTGGCGCAGGCCAGCACGGCCAACCCCGTCTCCCCCGGAAGCACGAGGTCGGTGATCACCAAATCGAAGTCTCTCTTACCGATAAGCTCAATAGCGTCTTCGGCGCTGGCGGCGGAGGTAACCGCGTAGCGCCCGCGCAGCGCATCCACCAAGAACTCACGGACTGCCCGGTCGTCGTCCACGACAAGTATAGAGCGCCCAACCGATGCGTTTGCCGTCCCCATTTTACCCGATACCCCCACTCTCAAAAAACGGTTCCGAAATCTTATAAATATAATATATCGGTAACAGAACTATAAAATTTGACTTACCCGGCACTTTTTGCTATTTTTAAGGTGTCGGGCCGGTTTTGGCTTTAAATTTGATTTTAAAGACTTTAATTTTAATAATTTGACTTTTTAACCGTAACAAATATATAATAGATATGGGTAAATGCGCCGCCGAACAATGAAAGGACCGTAAGTAAAACATGCGTTTCAACCGTTTATGCCTAAAATCCGCCCTAATAAGCGCAATATTGCTGATCTTATTCTGCGACCGCACCGACGTCATCACCGGCGCGGGCGGCAGCGTGGTTAAGGACTTCAATCCCGACCTGACCGACCTTGGCCGCGGGTTTGCGACGATCACCCTGCTTGATACGGCGGTGGGCACCGCGTTCAGCCTGCCGCCGACGCCCGACGCGCTCTTCGGCACGTTCATCGCGGACAATATGCTCGTAGGCCTAAGCGACGACGGCGATACGCTCGCCGGTCACATGCAGTACATTATGGCCGGAGACACTTCCTACGCCGCGGAAGATTCGCTTATGGGGGCCTACATCTGCTTCCGGGCGGCTGACGGCGACAGCGGCGTATCGTCCGGCGCCACGATCAAACTCTTCCCCAGCGACACGCTCCGCGGGTTCACTCCGGTGAATCGGGCCGATAAGGACGGCGGCGCGGACAACAGCGTCGGCAGCTTCTCGCTCAGCGGCGGGGATGTCTGCTCCTTGCTGTTCCGCGACGATTTGGCGGATAGCATTTTCATGACGAGGGCATCGCGTGATACCAACCTCTATAAAGCCTTCGCGTTCAGCATCGTGGATTACACAGGCCCCCTGATTAAATTGGAAAAACCGTATATAGTCGTAAATCGTATGAGAAAGGATTGCTGCAGCGACAGCACATGGGTGTTATCGGACACGATACGCGGGCCTGTCACCCGCTACTCGGCCTTCGAAGACCCGGATTCGGCGGCAAAGCGGGCGCTTGAACCCTATTCGTCACAATTCACGCAACGCACCGCGGTGTTCAAGGTGAACGTGGGCAAGATACTGGACTCGCTTTCGCGGTTGGGACTCTCCGGCAACAACAGCGAGCTTTTGAACGCAGTGATCACCGTCCGGTACCACGCCCCTGACTCGTCGGCTACCGAAGCAAAACTGCTGTCAAGGCATGCCGACAACTTCAAGGCGTTGATACTGGACACGCTTTTGACGAAAGATATCGATACGCTGTCGGATTCGGCCGCGCATCTGCTGCGCTACCGGTTTGCGAAGGAAGGATCTGGATCGACCAAGCTCACAACGCCTTACAACACCGTCTCGTTCAAAACGGCCTTGGGGCGCGTCTTTCGCAAACACAATCCCGGAGACGCCGCTTACGTATACTTATATCTGCGCGCGGCTACGGAGCGCAGCACGATCTGGTGGTGTAAACCCACCATAACGTACCCGCCGTACCCGCCCAATATACGCAGCGTCACCATTGAAACAGTTTTCACGCCTCACGGCACTCACTAGAGGAAACGACATAAACAAATGAAAAAGACACTCGTTACAGCATTAATCTTTTTTGCGGCGCTGAGCGCCGGCGCTCAGTCGCCGCTCGGCCTCAACTATCCTTTGGGGGCGCCCGACCTTGCCGTCTCCGGCGCCTCCGCGGCTCTGGGGGGCGGCGGCACGGCGGCGGTTGACGAGTACATGGGCGTAAGCCAAAACCCGGCCAACGCCGCCGTCGGCAACCGATCGGTATTTTCGGCCCTCATCTCCTACGACATCACAAACATCTACGACGACGGCGCGTCGAGCGGCGTCTCCGGATATATGCCCAAGCTCCTCTCTCTGATCCTACCCGTGGGAGGGGCGGGAAACGTGGTTTTCGCCATGCAGAAGCGTTACGACGCGAACCTGAACTTTTACACGAGGGACGTGAAAAAGATGGTCGATATAGACACGACGGCGACCCACACAACCGCCATTGAGGTGCGCCGCAAGGGCGGGCTATCCGCGTGGCAGGCCGGCTGGGCGTACCGTTTCGGCAACGGCGTCAGCCTAGGCCTAATCTACGAGCGCCTGTTCTTCAACCGCGACTCGCGGGACATCTTCGAGTCCGAACTCTCCTACAAACTTGCCAGCGGCACAACGTCTTACGCGGACAGCACGCACAACAACGTAACCACCGAATTTGCCAACAACAGCCTCCGTTTCGGCGCGCAAATACCCGTGCACGAGAAGGTGACGCTCGGTTTCGCCGGCGAATACCCGTTTCCGGGGCAGGGCAACGGTTCGGTAAACGTCAACGGCGATACGAGCAGCCTTTCGGTAACATTGCCGCCGGCCATGATCATCGGCGCGGCATACGCGCTGGACGCGCACTGGCTCTTCATTGCCGACGCCTACTCCACCCTGTGGGAGTTTTACGAAAATAATGATTTCCCCGGTTCAAGCCCCAAACCCGACAGGGATTTCGGAATATCCGTCGGGGCGCGCTACATCCCGGCGGCGAATATACTCAGCTCAAAGTATTGGGAGAAGGTCCACTACAGCGCCGGCTTCAGGTACGCCACGCTGCCAAACGATAAATCACTCGACAGAGCGCAAGAATACGCGCTCTCCGTGGGCGCCGGCCTGCCGATCCCTCGCGACGGCGGGATGGTCGACATCGTCTTAAGTTACGGCAAGAGGTCGGATCCAAGGTACCGCAAATACGAGGAAAATATCGTAAAATTGCAGCTTGGACTGAACGGCGGCCGCGACTGGTTCCAAAAAGACGCGTCTAAAGAGTACTGACCGTCGGACACTTGACCACACTCTATAACGGAACCGACGATGTCTACTTCACGAAGAAACAACCGAGCGTTGAATCGGGTCCTGCGGGAGTCGCTGCGCTCGCACCAGCGCTCCGAGGCGGCGCCGCAAGAACCCGACGCGCCGGCCTATACGCTGAGCACCGACATCCCGGAGAGCTACAACGACTCCTACGTAAGAGCGATACCCCAAGACCCGCAAAACACCTTCGTCTACTGGGAATTGCCCAAGGGGCAGGCGGAGGGCAGCCTCTTCGCGGATAAGGGAACGGCGCACGTGGAAAACAACGAGGCGGTCAGGATCGGCGAGCAGCTGAGCGAAAGCCAGCGGCGGCGTCTGGCCGACAGCCGTCGCGACGAAGACAACGGTCATAGGCAAGATAATTACGGTCAAGCCAATTGGGATAACGGCAATCAATACGGCTTTGCCGGCGGCAATCAACAATATCATCACGGCATAGATAATTATCATCAGGTCAATATTGATAATTATCGCCAGGTCGATTGGGATAGCGGCAATCAATATAACTTTGACGGCGGCAATCAACAACATCATCACGGCATAGATAATTATCATCAAGTCAATATTGATAATTATCACCAAATCAATTGGGATAACGGCAATCAATATCGCATAGACGATATATATCAACATCTCCGCGCCGCCGATCAATACAATTGGAATGACGGCGAACAATACCGCCGCGACGAAGCATATCAACATTTCCATCATCTCCAAGACGCCGTTTACCGACTCAATTGTAACGACGGCGGCGGCAACTACGCCGCGTTCCGCGGCGACGGCAACATCGCGTTCTCGGAGATGCTTTCCGCCCTGATAGCGCGATGCAACCAATATATTGCCGACTACCGCCAAAGCGGAAGCGGCACGCTCGCCCGCGCCCTGAGTTCCGGCCTCCTATGCGGCATTAGCGAGGAGCCGCGAACATGACCCCGCGCGGCTACCTCTCCATCGTCCTGCACGCCCACCTCCCCTTCGTCCGCCACCCGGAGACCAATTATATGATGGAGGAGAACTGGCTATACGAGGCGGCTACGGAGACCTATATACCGCTGCTCGCCTACTTCGACAACCTGATCTCCGACGCCGTCCCCTTCAGGGTAACGATGGTTCTTACGCCGACGCTGTGCGCCATGCTCAGCGACGACCTCTTGCGCAACCGGTACGCCGCCCACATCGGGCGCCTCATAGAGCTTGCCGACAAAGAGGTAAAACGCACGCGGCACGACGCTGTTATGAACCGCGCGGCGCGGATGTACTTAGAGCGATTTCTCCTTTGTCAATACATTTTCGAGAATAAGTACAAGCGGGATTTAGTCGCCGGATTCAGAAAGCTGCAAGACGCCGGGGTTTTGGAGATAATGACCTGCGCGGCCACGCACGGCTACCTGCCGAACATGCAGTCAAACGCCAACGCGGTGCGCGCTCAGGTGGAGGTGGCCGTCCAATCGTACCACGGCTTCTTCGGCCGCCGCCCGCGCGGGATATGGCTGCCGGAATGCGGTTACTATAGGGGTTTGGAGACCATCCTGCACGGTTGCGGCCTGCGCTACCTCTTCATGGAGACGCACGGCCTTTTGGACGCCGACCCTCGTCCGCCAAACGGCGTATACGCGCCGGTCAGGTGCCGGGAGGCCCCGGTGGCGGCCTTTGCCCGCGACACAGAGTGCTCGCGCTCGGTGTGGAGCGCCGACGAGGGCTACCCGGGCGACCCGCACTACCGCGACTTCCACAAAGATATAGGCCACGACCTCGACATGCGCTACATCGCCCCCTACATAGACCCGGCGGGCATACGCGTCCACACGGGCATAAAGTACCACCGAGTAACGGACAAAAGAAACCCGAACAAGCGGCTTTACGAGAGGGAAAACGCGTTGCGGCGCGCCTCCGTCCACGCCTCCGACTTCATAAACAAACGCGCCGCGCAAATAGGCAAAATCGCCGACGGCATGAACCGCCCCCCAGTCGTGGCGGCCCCATACGATGCGGAACTCTTCGGCCACTGGTGGTTCGAAGGCCCAGAATGGCTGAACTTCCTGATCCGTAAATGCGCCGCGGATCAAGACACTTTCGCATTGATAACACCGTCGGAATTCATAGAACAGCACCCCGAAAACCACACCTGCGCCCCCGCCTTCTCAAGCTGGGGCGACGGCGGCTACTCGCAGGTCTGGCTCAACGAGACAAACGAGTGGATATACCCGCACCTGCATAGAATGGAAGACAAGATGGTGGAATGCGCGAGAGAGTTCCGACTTGTAGGCTGCGGGCTGGAACAGAGGGCGCTTAACCAAATGGCCAGGGAGCTGCTCTTGGCGCAATCGAGCGACTGGGCGTTTATAATGAAAACCGGGACGACGGTGGAGTACGCGACGCGCCGGGTAAAAGAGCACATATCGAGCTTTTTGAAACTGCACGACCAAGTGAAGGGGCGCTGTATAGACGAGGCGTTCGTGAAACTCTTGGAGTCGCACAACAATATATTTCCGTGGATTGATTTCAGGGTCTACTGCTAATGAAACGATACTTACCGTCAATAACGCTGTCACTTCCGCGTGAATCGGTATCAATGTTGATATCAATACTGATACCGCTTATCGCCGTATTGCTGACATCGTGCGGATCCGGTTCTAAATCAACAGCCAAAGACGGCTACGCCAGCGCCGACTCCGTCTTCTACCACCGCGCCAAAGGCGATCTGTACAAAATTGCCGGCAAGGAGTGCGACCCGAAGCAGATCAACAGACTTAAAATATTGGCCGACTCCGCCAAGCTGACTTCCCCCGACCGCGATCACTCCGTAATTGTAAACGATTCCGACGGGACGCCGTATACGCTGGGCATCGGCCTGCCGCATAATTTTAACCGCAACCGCGCCTACCCGCTGATCGTGTACCTGCACGGCGGGATCGGCACCGAGATATCCAACAAAGGCGAGCGCGCCTGGGATATGCTGGGCGGGCTTAGGGACAGTATCGACGTAATCCTAGCCAGCCCGTCTGGAAACCGCTTCGCCCCGTGGTGGACGCCCAGGGGGACGGCGCGGATCGTCCACGCCGTACGCTATGTAGAAACCATGTATGATATCGATACCGACAAGATATTCTTGGCCGGTGTAAGCGACGGGGCGACAGGCTGTTACGCAGTCGCGTCAACCATGGGCGGGGACGGGCCGTTCGCCGGGTTTTTCGCGATATCCGGATACGGCGGGATGCTGCCAAGCCTCGGGGTGCCGTTGTCTATTGATAATTTGAAAGCGCGGCCTATCTACAATATTCAGGGCGGGAAGGATCAGCTATATCCTATAGAAGCGGTGAACAGCTTTATCAATTACCTGCGCGGAGAGGGCGTACAGATTACCGGTAAGGTCTATCCGGACGAAGGGCACGGGTTTGATTATAGGGAGCGGGAGTATTCGGAGCTTGTTAAGAGGATTAGGGAGTGGTCTTTAAAAGATTAACTCTTGACAAACGTCCGCCCATATACTATTTATTACTATAACATCCAAAAAGAAGGGGGTTCTATGCCGCATGCCGTTGTTGTGCTAGCCGATGGGTTTGAGGAGATTGAGGCGGTGACCGTCGTCGACCTTCTGCGCCGCGCCGAGATCAGGGTGACGGTGCTAGGGCTTGACGGGATGGAGGTGCGCGGCGCGCACGATATGTGGGTCAGGGCCGACCAGATGTTCCGCGGCTTCAGCGAACCCTTCGACGCTCTGGTGCTGCCCGGCGGCGGCCCCGGTACAAAGAAGTTGGCCGCGTCGAATGAAGTGCTTGAACTGGTGACGCGGACCCACGAAGAGGGAAAGCTATGCGCCGCCATCTGCGCCGCGCCTACAGTACTGGCCAAAGCCGGCATACTGAAAGGCAAGAAAGCCGTCTGCTACCCAGGCTGCGAAGACAAATTGACCGACGCGACCGTATCAGAAGACGCGGTCGTCGTAGACGGAAACATAATCACAAGCCGAGCGGCGGGAACGGCAATCCCCTTCTCCTTAGAATTAATCTCCGCGCTGGTAGGAGAAGAAGTAGAAGAAAACGTTCGTTCATCAATACTTTATTAAATACAGAAAGGTATATTATCAAAACATTATGATCTGGGATAAGAAACATGAAACAATGCCGCGCAGCGAACTCACGGATTTGCAGGGCGAGCGCCTCCGCGCCATAGCCCGAAAGGTCTACGACCGCGTCCCGTTCTACACCGAGAAATTCGACGCGCTCGGCGTCAAGCCCGGCGATATCCGCTCAATCGCCGACATCGCCACCCTCCCCTTCACAACCAAGGACGAGATGCGCGACGTCTACCCCTACGGCCTCTTAGCCTGCCCTCTAAGCGACATCATAGAAATCCACACCTCCTCCGGCACCACCGGAAAGCCCGTGGTAGACGCCTACACTCGCGCCGACATAGACCTATGGGCCGAGTCGATGGCGCGGACGCTCTCTATGGGCGGCGCCGGCAAGGACGACATTCTCCAAAACGCCTACGGCTACGGCCTCTTCACCGGCGGCCTGGGCGCCCACTACGGCGCGCAACGAATAGGGGCCACCTGCATCCCCATATCGGGCGGCAACACCAAACGCCAGCTGGACTTCCTGCGCGACTTCGGCTCCACAGCCCTCACCTGCACCCCATCATACAGCCTATACATAGCGGAAGCCGGACGCGAAGAGGGCATAGACTTTGAGAAACTGCCCCTAAAACGCGGTTTCTTCGGCGCGGAACCGTGGAGCGACAATATGCGTACCGAGATAGAGGAGAAACTCAAAATCAAAGCATACGACATCTTCGGCCTGACCGAAATCATAGGCCCCGGCGTAGCCGCCGAATGCGAATGCCAAAACCTGCTGCACATATTCGAGGACAACTTCTACCCCGAAATAATCAACCCCGACACCGGAGCCGTACTGCCCGAAGGCGAAAAAGGAGAGTTAGTCTTCACAACGCTAACGAAAGAGGGCACGCCGGTAATCAGATACAGAACAAGAGACATAACCTACATCACAAGAGAACCGTGCCCCTGCGGCAGAACGCACGTGAAAATGCACAGGATTCTGGGACGGACGGACGATATGCTGATAATACGCGGCGTAAACGTCTTCCCGTCCCAAGTGGAACAAGTATTGATAAAAGCGGAGGGCGTAGAGCCGCATTATCAATTAATAGTTGACAGAAGAGACAACTTAGACTGTCTAGAAGTACAAGTAGAGATGACGGAAAGCCTCTTTTCAGACGAACTAAAATATATAGAACAAAAAGAGCGCCAGATAGAGCATCAATTAAAAGAAGCTCTATTAGTACACAGCAGAGTGAAATTGGTCGAGCCAAAAAGCATAGCGCGTAGCGAAGGAAAAGCTAAGAGGATTGTTGATAAGAGAAATATATGATTATGATATGGTGTTTTACTAGTGTCGGTACCAAGCGTCTATAGGGTCGGAATCACCTTACAACGTGGCAAGGATCTTCCACTTGGTGTGTTCATTTTCCCAAAAGATTTTGATTTAAATATTTTTGAGACTTTGATTTTAAGGAGAATATAAAATGACGCAAGTCCAACAGATCTCAGTATTCTTAGAAAACAAGGCCGGCCGCCTATCCAGCGTCTCCGCCGCCCTGAAAGACAACGACATAAACATCCGCGCCCTGACCATAGCCGAGTCGCAGAACTACGGCGTGCTGCGGATGATAGTCAACCGCACCGACGACGCCCTGTCCGTCCTGAAAGACGCCGGATTCGTGGTGAAGAAGAACCCGGTGCTGGCCGTGGAGATAGACGACCGCGAGGGCATACTGCACGACATAATGGAACTCTGCGGAACCGCCGAACTCAACATTGAGTACCTATACTCTTTCGTTGAGCAAGTGTCCGGAAAGGCGATACTCTTTATGCGGTTCGAGGGGACGGAGACAGCGGAGAAGGTCTTTGCGGACAACGGGTATCGGTTGCTCTCGGAGGAAGAGGTCTGTCTGATTTAACATGACGTCAATCAATAATTCCTGAGATTTCTTCCAGCGACGACACATTATTATTGACGCAATACTCCCTTATCCCCGCCAATACAAGACCCGCCGTCTTGGGGTTGACAAAGTTTGCCGTCCCTATCTGAACCGCCGACGCTCCGGCAAGTATGTATTGGAGCGCGTCGTCGGCGCACGTTATCCCGCCCATGCCGATTACGGGGATCGATACCGCCCGCTTTGCCTTGTATGTAAGCGCAACACCGACCGGCCTGACCGCCGGACCGGAGAGACCGCCCGTCTTAGCGCCGAGTACCGGCTTTTTTGTTTTGACATCTATCACCATGCCCACAAGCGTATTGATCAGCGAAACCGCATCCGCCCCGCCTGCCTCCGCCGCTTTGGCTATTGAGGCTATGTCCGTAACATTAGGCGTGAGCTTTATAATCAGCGGCTTCTTTGTCAACTTGCGCAACGACGATGTAAGCCGCTCCACCTGCACAGGATCGGTACCGAAAGCAAGGCCGCCGTGGTTTACGTTGGGACAGGAGACGTTTACCTCGTAACCCCAGATGCCGGAGCGGCTTGTATTAATACTGCCATTGGTATCAACAGTATCAATATCATCGATACAACTATTTTCAAGCCTCTCGATAACCCGCAGATACTCCTCCTCCGTGGCCCCGGCGACGTTCACCGCCACCGCGCAGGGCAGCGTCCGCAGGTACGGCATTTTATCGCTGATAAACTTTTCCACCCCCACGTTGGCCAGACCGATTGAATTAAGAATCCCGGACGGCGTCTCGACCAACCTCGGCGGGGCGTTGCCGCCCCTAGACTCAAACGTCACCGCTTTTGTGTATATAGCTCCTATGTCGGAGAAGTCAACCAACCCCTCGTACTCGCCGCCGTAACCGAAAGTGCCGGAGGCGACGCCTACGGGGTTGGCCAGACGGCTGTTACCTATCTGCACGGATAAATCTACATTCGTTCCCACATAACCTCCCCGCCGTCAAAGACCGGCCCCTCCTTGCACACCCGCGCATACCCGCCGCCTACGACCGGCACCGCGCACCCCACGCAAGCGCCCACCCCGCAGGCCATCACCGCTTCTAGAGAGACCAAACAGCGGGCGCCGTGGCTTTGGGCTATTTCATTGACAGACTTCAACATCGGCAACGGGCCGCAGGCGTATATCGTTGTGTTCGCGTCTAACGAGAGATTTGTATTGATGCAATCAGCCACAGTGCCGTGAAAACCCACGCTGCCGTTGTCGGTGCAAATCCGCGGGCCGGCGTCCGCGAACTTTTTTATAGACGGGATAAGACTTTGATCACGGCACCCGAAGATAAATTGCGACGGTACGCCGCGAGCCTTTAGGGCGGAAGCGAGAAATAGCATAGGGCCTAAACCTACGCCGCCGCCGGCTATAACGTGCTTTTGTTGATTTGTATCAACGGCAAAAGGCGTTCCTAGCGGCCCGATAACGTCAAGCCCCTCGCCCCCGGGCCGCGCCGCCGCCAAAAGCTCCGTTCCGGGGCCGCGCTTAAGGTAGATCACCGTGGCTATGGAGGAGGCCTCGTAAAAATCGGCAAAGGCGAAAGGCCGCCGCAACAACGGGACGGCGCCGCCGCCGACACGCACGGTCAGGAACTGACCGGGCATAGGCCTAGGAACGTACCGGTCCCACGCCAGCGACAACTCGTAGAAACCTTCGCCTATACGGTCGTTGGCTATTATTCGCGATGTGAATTGGGTCGGAGCGGTCATATACATATAATATAAATCATGCGCACCTACCACACATGAGGAACATCATAACGCACAATATCCGCATCGGCGGTGATGATCGTCATTTGCTCGACAATGGCGGTCGCAATTAGTATCCGGTCAAACGGGTCGCGATGGATAAACGGCAACCCTTCAAGAATGGTAAGGTAACTAGGTTCTATAGGCATAACAAAAACATCATTATCTTCCGCAACACGTATAAATTCTGCTGAATTGCCTGGGAATTTCAATTTTCCGGTACTAATCTTAATGGCCAATTCCCAAACAGACGCTATACTGATGTTCATATGGTTGGAAGGGTCAAAGATAATCTGCCTAGCCGTTTGTGACAGTTTTTTCTCGCCATTAAAAAACCAAATGGCAGAGTGAGTATCCAAAAGATAAGTGCTCACTTACATATAGTCCTTGAAATCTTCAAGTGGAGCATCAAAGTCATCGGCCATCCAAATCTGCCCCTTGAGGCAACCGAACTTCCGCGGCTTCCGCGGCTTACGCGGCCTCACCTCCACCGGTTCATATGAAATAACGACCTGACCGATCGGAACACCGGGGGGTACATCAATCGTCAGTTTACGACTGTCGGGGATGTCTACTGTTTGTGTGATATTCATATAATAGTCCTTTGCTTATACGGTTTGTGTGATATTCATATAATTAATATAATACAAAACTATGGAAAACGCAAATTATTTTTGGGGACGCAATCGACAATCTTTCAATCCTATAAATCCTAATCAAAAAGGGCGGACATATCGTCCGCCCCCATCAAAAGCCACTTCTTTTGACTCCACTTCCTAAAGAATCGATTGCAATTAGAACGCCCCCTCAAGGATCAACTCCAACCTGTTCTCCATGCGCGAGGCGTTTACGTTGTTCTTGGGCAGAGTCCTATAGTAGTTCCTATATCTCGGTGTCACCGTAACCTTGTCGTGAACCTTAATGCCGTAACGGAGGTCGGTGTAGAAGTAATCGGTACTCGTGCCGTCTTCATTCTCGGTGTTCTTCGTGTTGTTGTACTTAAAGTCAATCTGAAGGTTACCGGGGCCAGCCTTTATAGCGGTTCCGGCGCCGATCAATAAGCCGTTGGCATTATAGAACGGGAGAGAATCGGCCGCGTCTTGACTTATGCTAGTCGTACGGTTACCGGGGGTGCTATAAGTACCGGCCTTACTGTTTTCGTTGCTAACCGAACCGAAACCGCCGGCAAGGCTCACCGACACTCCGTCATTGACCTTGTAGCCGACAGCGCCGCCGACGAGAAATTCGTTGTCGCCCTTCTCAATATTATTATTCCAGTTGCGATTCAGAATCATTGTAACCTCAGGCGTAATCTTCAAAGCCCCCGCCTCAACCGGCAAGGTAAAGACAAATATCGGCGAAGTCGGATTACCGGCAATATTATCCTTGGCCGCCAACGTCTGAGCGCGTTGGTCAATTACGCTCTCAAACAGTTCCGCGCTGATCTTCACGCCTTCCGTGAGAATGGGGACACCGAGCTTTATACCCATCATACTGGAGTTTGTTTCCGTCGCCCAACCCTGAAAGCCCGCCTCACCGTAGTGTCCGAGACTGAGCGAACGTTCCAAGAGGTCAAGCGTACCGTTGCTGCTAAGGCTGATCACACCGCCCTCAACAAACAGGTAGCCCGGATTCCACTTGAAACTCGCAATGTGCACGGAGAAGTTCTGACCCGCAGGAGCGCGATTAGCCTTAGTATTATTGGCCGTCCAAGTCACTTCTTCGCCCGCATTCCAGTCGTTACCGATCTGAATCTGCAACGACAGCGCGCCGTCAACCTTGGCCTTCACTCCCAACCGCCACGCGAACAGATTCATGTAGTCATTCGTAGAACCCGAATTATCGCTCGTATCGGTAAGCGAATGAATCCGATCCCTAAACCGGTACTGCACCGCCCCGTAAAAATCCACCTTAGTCTCCGGCTTAGCCGCGGGCGCCGCCGCCGGAGCCGCTGCCGCCGGAGCCGCCGCCACGACAGGCGCCGCGACAGGCGCCGGAGCCACCGCTTCCTCCTCAATCGCCTCCTCTACCGCCTCCTCCTCAGCAGCCTCCTCGGCAGCCTGCCCCTGAGCAAAAACAGCCCCGCTTACCATAAAAACACTCACAGCGACAGCAACTGCCAATTTCTTGACACTCATAACTTCCCCTTTGAAAAGGTGATTTGTTTAATTTAAAACGTTAATTTCCTTACAATAACAACGCAAACGACGCCATTCATCAAAAACTCCCTAACCCTCCTTTCACGTAGAAAAATAAGTTTACTCAATCTAACGTATATGTTGAACGTGTAAAATCTTCGTAAAACGCGACCGGTTGAAAAAGACCGCCCAAAATATATACCAAAGTATAATATAATATTTAATCACATATAAAATCAATATGTTTTATATGTTTTTGTACAACGGCAGAATATGCTTCCGCAGAAGCGCCAGTTCCTGCGGCATATCCTTAAGGGCGGCGCGGTCCTTCTTGCGCATCTCCCAGCGGATAGGCGGCAACCCCGTACCGCGCTTGCGTACCATAAGGATACAGGTGAAGGTATCCTCAATCTCGCTCACAATCTCAAACGGGAACGACGCGGCGACGTCGGCGGCCGCTTCCGCCGCCGACGCCGGGACGATGTTGTTTGCCCGTATCCCTACGTGCCGCACGTCGCCGCGTATTTCGCCGCAATCAAAGTCTACGCCCCAATCGCTCACGAAGAGGCGCGTCCCCCTGACCTCCGCCGCCGCGACGTTCTTGCAACCCGTGAGCCGCGCCGCTTGAACGGTTCCGGGGTTCTCGAACAAATCCCACTTGCCGCGAGCCGCCTCGTTTTTGCCGTGGTCTATAATCGCGATGTCGCCGCACAGCCTGTACACTTCGTCGCGGTTGTGGGAGACGTAGAGGACGGGCTTTTGAAAACGAGCGAACGCCGCCGCCAGCTCCAACTCAAGCTCCCAGCGCAGGTGGCTGTCGAGCGCGGCGAAGGGTTCGTCGAGCATGAGGATATCGGGAGACCCGGCCATGATCCGCGCCAAAGCGCAACGCTGCTTCTCGCCGCCGGAGAGTTCGTGCGGGTACTTGTCGAGATGCCGCGATATGTGAAAAGTTTCGGCCAACGCCTCGGCGGCGGCCATTCGCTCTTTGCGAGGCTTCTTCTTAGCGCCCGCCATGATATTTTGACGCGCCGTCATGTTGGGAAACAGCGCGGAATCCTGAAACATAAAGCCCGTGTTCCGCGCCTGAGGCGGCAGGTTGATCCTCTTCTCTGAATCGAACAGCGTTACGCCGTTCAGCTCTATGCGCCCGCTGTCCGGCTTCGATATTCCCGCGACGCACCTTAGCGTCATGCTCTTGCCGCTGCCGGACGCGCCCATAAGCGCGGTTACCCCCGCCTTCGCTACAAGGTTTACATCAAGGGAAAACCCTTGCAATTTCTTTTTTATGTCGCACACAAGCATATCGGCTACCTCCGCGCTTGCGGTTTGTTGAAGGCGTTTATCGTCATCATAAACACAAACGACACTACAAGGTTTATTATCACCCAATACATCGCCATATCGTCCTGATTTATCTGCCAGTAATACGCCACGGCGGTGGACACGGTGGCGGTCTTGCCCACAATGTACCCGGAAACCATGCTTGTAGCGCCGTACTCCCCTATCCCGCGGGCAAACGCGAGCGCCGCCCCGGCGATGATCACGGGCTTGCAGTTGGGAAGCAGCACACGGAAAAATATATACCACTCGGACAGACCCAGCGTGCGCCCGGCGTCAAGCAGGTTGCGGTCGAAACTCTCAAACGCCCCGCGCACGGTCCGGTAGACAAACGGGAACGCGATGATGGCGACGGCCACAACGGACGCGTACCAACGCATTGTAATGGTCAGCGAAAACCACTCCTGCAACCTTGCCCCGATCGCGCTCTTGGGCGACAGCCATACAAGAATGAAGAAGCCCACCACCGTCGGCGGCAGCACCATGGGAATAGTCAAAACGGTATCGCACACGCCCTTAAGCGCCTTAGGCAACCGCGCAACCGCGAAAGCCGCCGCGACACCGGCGGCAAACGCGGCGGACACGCCGATGGTCGATACCCTTAACGAATTATATAGCGGAAATAAGTCCATATTCATCCCTGTAAAATATTTAAAATCAAATTCTTTAAAATCAAATGCTTTTTTAGACGGAAGGCTTCGCCTTCCATAGATAGTTCGGGGGCTAAACCCCCGAACTTCAGTCAAAGTCAAAAGAAAAAAGCCTTTTTTGGTGATTTTGACTTTGACTGAAAATGCGGGGTTTAGCCCCGCATTTATCTATGAAGCCGAAGGCTTCGTCTTAAAAAGATTTATATGTTTTAAGGCTTCGTCTAAAAAAGATTTAAAAAGATTTTGACTTTATCACTTAACAATATTGAACCCTATCTTTTCAAACACGCCCACAGCCTTCGGCGTACTCAGATAATTCACGAACGCCTTCGCGGCCTCCGCGTTCTGCGTCCGCTTCAACACGGCGATCGGATAGACCGCCGGGGCGTGGCTGCCTTCGGGCGCGGTCGCGACTACCAATATCCCGCCCTTAGACGTCGCCGCGTCGGTGGCGTACACCACGCCGCAGTCAACGCTCCCGCTTTCAGTCTGCGAAAGCACCTCCTTCACGTTTGTCCCGAGCGAGGCCTTGGCCGAGACCTTATCCCATCCCTTAAGGGCCTTGAATATCTCCTCGGAGTACTGCCCGACAGGCACGCTGGAGTTGCCCAGCGCTATCAGCTTCACCTTATCGGTCATGCAGTCCTCAAACGACTTTATACCCGCCTTGCTCCCCTTAGGCACTATCAGCACGATCTTGTTGACCAACAAGTCCTTACGCGACGACGCGTCGATACAGCAATCCGCGAGCGCGTCCATCTGCTTCTTGCCTGCTGAGAAGAACACGTCCGCCTCCGCGCCGTTTTCGATCTGCGTCTGCAGCTTGCCGCTGGAGTCGAAGTTGAAAGCTAGCGTCACCGCCGGAGCGGACGCCTTGTAGAGCGCCGAAATTTCAGTAAGCGCCTCCGTCAGGCTGGCGGCGGCGAAGACGTTCAGCGTTACAGCGGGCGCGGAACCTGCAGCCGGTTTAGGCGCGGCGGCGCTTTGGCTGCAGATACCGGCGATTAAGAGCAAGAACGCGGCAAATACCGCGGCGGCGTAAAAGGTTGTGTGTAAAGAAAAACGTCTGGTCATACAAATCCCCCTTTCCGAGGATTAAGTGATATTAAATAAAGGCGCTCCCGACATTATGACGGGAAGAACCGAGTACGACCGTCCCTCAGGGCGTGTCTATCGCCAACGTCAACCGCAACCGTCACAACACCGCGCAGTTCCGCGGTATTGTTTTTTTTTTCAAACACCATTGTCAAGAAACGCTGATTGCGTTAATCTGATTCCCCTCCGAGGAGAGGTGGCGCGTAGCGCCTAGGGTGGTGTAGAGAGATTATAAAATCAACCGTTAACAACGGTTGGCGGATACCGCATAGCAGAATCGCTTAAAACGGGACTTCAAAGCAAGAAATGTCAGGTCTTCCATCATGATCCTCCTCTTGGCGCCTCTCGGCGCTCTGTGACTTTTAACACCATACTGTACAAATATAGTATTCCGGCATAAAAAAAGTCAATACCAAAATGAAAAAAAGTGAAAAAAAATTTAAAAAAATTGAAAACAGTGAAAAAACATGGTTTTTAGCCTGTTTTTAGGGTCTGCGCGGCGGCGGAAGCACCCTCCATAAGCGTCAAATACCCAGTCTTATACCGGAAAAACTCTCCGACCGCGCCGCCGATTGCTTCGGCGACGGCTCGAAATTGGCGGTCAGCGACTTCTTACCGTCCATAACGATCCGCACGGAATCAACCGCAGCCGTCGACGCGCCCGACCACCCCTGAAACTCGTAACCGCTGTTGGACACGGCTTTCACCGTGACAATGTCTCCGTACCTATATCTCCCATCGCTGTTGGGCGGCGGAAACGCCGAGACCTTGCCGCCGGTTGCCGGCGAGGCTTGAACGCGAAGTTCGGGGTTAAACATAACCAGGTAGGCGTTCGCTCCGTCGTCAGGATCGACGCTGCCGCCGCCGGGGCCGAAATCGGCGCAACCCGCGCACAACAGCAACATGTATGTCGCCGAAAATGATAACGCGCGAAATGCGAATTTATACATCATGACCGCTCCTTAATTTTAAACCCTACGCCGACCCTGCAAGCCAACCCGTGCCCCGGCCTCGTTTCTACGCGGTTGCTTAAACCCGCGTCTTGCTTCTCGAAAGCGTTCGCCGTTCTAAAACCGTACAAAACCTCGGTACGCAAGCCGGCGTTTCGGACTAAGTTTATGCCGAACCCGAAACCGAATTTCAACCATAGCGTACTTAGAGCGTTCGCGCCGTAGTGCCAATTTTTCGCGTCAAAATCGTAAACGTTGCCGTTCGCGTACTTAAGTTTTCCGGACACCGCCGTCTCATAATCAAGACCGACGATAGGGAAAACGCTTCCCGCCCCGCCGTCTATACCCACAGGAAACTTAAACAGCAAGCCGACATTCAAGTAAGAACGCGACATTTCCGGCAGGTCGTTCGTATCTCTGGCGTCCTGGCTTTCCCATTTCCCTCTGCCGGCGGAGTATCCGATGAAGGCTTCGGCGTACACGGCGTCGATAAACAGGTACGTCCCGCCGCCGCCGTAGGGCATAGATATTTCCTCCCTGTTGGACCATACCAGCCCGCCGCCGTAATCGCCGCTGTAAAACCCGCCGATCCCCACGCTTACCCCCTTCTCCCGCTTATACAGATAGCCCCGCGGCCTTTCCCCTTTACCGCGCGGTTCCTCCGACGGCGCGTCCGCGGCACGGGCGGAATCGGCGGGGGCTTCGCCGCTTCCGGTTTTTACGTATGTCGGCTTCAGCATAGCCAATTGCGACAGCTGCGGCGCCGGTATCGCCTTCCGTTGACCGAGCGCCAAGCGGAAGCCCACGTCGTTGCTGCTGAAACCCTGCGAAAGACTCATGCGGCGGGAGACGCGGCAGGCCCTCGCGCCGCTCGACCATCCGCCGCCGCGTATCACGCGGTAACTCCCCCACTGCGGGCCGGACGGGTCGGTACGCGGGGTCGCGTCGTAATCCCCGTACCGATCGCCGACCAGCTCCCACACGTTGCCGCTCATGTCGTATACGCCTAGCTCGTTGGGCGCCTTGCTTCCGACCGGATTGGTCTGGCCGCCGCTGTTGCCCTCATGCCAAGCCGCGTCGTCGAGGCCGCCGCCGGAAAACGCGTAACCCGCGCTCCCGAGGCCGCCTCTGGCCGCGTACTCCCACTCCGCTTCCGTGGGCAGACGATACACCCAGTAACCGGTATCCGTCATGGCGTTCAACTTTTCAATAAACACCTTCACCGAATCCCAATGAACGTTCTCCACAGGCAGACTGTCCCCCTGATGTACCGATGGGTTATAGCCCATTAAAGTTACCCACTGCTTCTGCGTAATCTCGTACCGCCCTATGTAAAAGTCGCTGAGCGTCACGCTCCGCGCCGGTTTTTCATTGCCGTAACACGCGCCGCCCTGCTCGGCGGTGCAACCCATCGTAAACGCGCCGCCCTTGACAAAGACCATTTCAACGTTTATGCTGCTATCCGTAAAATCGACAAAAGACACCGACGACGAATCCTGAGCCGACGAGACGGACGCGAATAAAATCAATATCGCCGCAGAAAAGAAAATTTTGGTTTTCATAATTTTCGTTATTGGTTCTTTAAAGTCAAATTCTTTAAATTCTTTTTTAGACGGAAGGCTACGCCTTCCATAGATAGTTCGGGGGCTAAACCCCCGAACTTCAATCAACGTCAAAGTCAAAGTCAAAACACTGGATTGCTTCGCTTCGCTCGCAATGACGGTCATTGCGAGGAGCGAAGCGACGAAGCAATCCAGAAAGTCTTTTGATTTTGATTGAAAATGCGGGGTTTAGCCCCGCATTTATCTATGAAGCCGAAGGCTTCGTCTAAAAAAGAATTTTCTTTTTTTAAGGCTTCACAACCCCAACCAACATCAATACCCTGCATTTAAACCCGTCTTTGTCCTTCAACATACCCTTAACCAAGTACGTACCTCTGACTACGCCTTTGGTATTCCACGCGCCGATTTTCCCAATGCCGCTGACATTTACCGAACCGACTTTATTACCAAAAACATTGAATACCAGCAGTTCGCCGCCGACCGCCTTGTTGCCGATCCAGAAAATCGCCACTTCGCCGCCAGACTTCACCGGACTCGGACCGAACGTCAAAACGCCGGAGAGCGCCTCAACAAACGTATCCGGCGTGTCCGGCGGATCCACCGACGACGTGTCCGGCGGATCTATCGGCGGCTCCACGTATACCTCAAACGACGCCGTGACGCTGACCGGCGCCGAGTTCGAGATTCCCACAACGAGCGTGTACATCAACGTATCGGCTATCTCCGACCCGTTCACCGTCCAACGGACCGCGCCGTTCTCTTTGTCGGGAACAGCCGTGAACACAACGTTTTTGCCGATAGCCGCCGAATCGCCCGAAGCTATCGCGACGCCGTCCACGGCGGCCCTCAGCGTACCGTAATTCCCGGCAAGGAACGTCACCTTGGCGTACGGAGACGACACCGTCTCAAACGTGACCACGACATCGAGCGGGGCGGCGTTTGAAATACCCACTACGAGCGTGTACATCGAATAGTCGGCAATCTCCGCGCCGTTCACCCACCAACGGACTTTACCGTACCCCGCGGACGGAACCGCGGTGAACACAATATTTTTTCCTATAAGCACCGAATCGCCCGATGCAATAGAAACGCCGTCCACCGCGGCCCTCAGCGTCCCGTAAGCCCCGGCGCGAAAAGTTGCAACGGCGTGGTCAGGCTGTTGCGCGCCCGCGTCAAAAACCAAACACAGCACGACGGCGACCCATAGGATCGCCTTCGTCTTTTTTACGGAAACGTCAAAATCCTGGATTGCTTCGTCGCTTCTGCTCCTCGCACCGTGTTTATCGAGGCGAAGCCAATGACGGTCATCGCGAGCGTAGCGAAGCGATCCAGAATGCCACATACTAAAAACACCGTCACACATTGACACTCACGCCGGTTTTTTTGATATACACTACCGTCTCCCCTTCGCCGGATAATGTCAATTTGCCGTCGGAAACCTTGTATGTCATGGTATCCGACTTGCCGTTGTTAAGGATGAGCGTCAGTTTATCGCCGCTTGTGGAATACGTTCCGACCTTCTCGCCGTACCAACGCCCGCCGCTTATCGCCGCGGCCGCTATCACGTCGCTTTC
>Ga0268262_10000832_pt1 | contig 40008 bp, 31 predicted proteins | sample TergutNc150P3_FD_190354 | JGI IMG/M metagenome (GOLD analysis project Ga0268262, IMG submission 190354) | Nasutitermes corniger P3 segment gut microbial community from laboratory colony in Florida, USA - Nc150 P3 (SPAdes) (version 2) | ecosystem: Host-associated > Arthropoda: Insects >...
TGCCTTTTATTTCTATTGTGCCATCGTACACTTCTGGAATTTCTTGCTTGAACAATTCCCTAACAAATTCCTTGCTAACTCTGGAAAGAACCACCTGCGCTCCGGTGCCTTTTGATGGCTCGGAAATACTGTCTATAACGGCTTTCACAGATTGCCCCAATTTCCAGCGGTCTTTGCTCATGCGATTGCTGTTTGGAAGCACCGCTTCTACATTGCTCCCTATGGAGATTATGGCGTTGTTTTTCTCAATTCTCAAAACTTGCCCGTTAATAAGAGTGCCTATTTTATGCTTGAAAATTTCAAAGACGCGGTTGCGCTCAACATCGCCCATGCGCGCTTTTAAACGCTGGCGTGTTTCTTGTATAGCCAAGCGGCCATAGTTCTCAAAGGGCAGCTCAACTTCCAGCATATAGCCAGCAGCAGCTTCGGGATGGTATTCCTTTGCTTCTTCTTCAAGCATATAATGCTCGTCCATTTTCTCAACTTCTTCTGGAGAGAGATTTGGCTCGTAGTCGGGGAAATCGTCCACAACCTCTACCCTAAGCACAACTTTTATCTCCTCGGTATCGGGGTCAACATCAACCTCTATGTTTTTATGCAGCTTCATGAATTTGCGAGCCGCAGCGACTAGAGATTCCTTAAAAGCGGTGAATACGTCTTCTATGGCAACGTTTTTTTCTTTTGCCAAAAGCTCCAAAGCTTCTTTCACCATATTGTTTTTCTTTGCTATTTTCTTTGCCATTTTCCACCTTTATTAGAGTTCTTGTCAAAATCCAACCCTGGGGAAGAAACCTCTAGGGTATAAGCTCCCTCTATCAGGTTGGAATTTGTTTCTTTGTCCAATTCTTCGCTCAAATAGCGGCTTGTGCTTGCGCAGTCTTCAACATCAATTCCACCGCTTTTATCTATGAAAACTCTCAAAACCTTTCGCTTGCCTATGAAATTTTTTTCAATTTCAACTAAATCAACCCCAGAGCGCTTGCACGCGCCAAGCACCAAAGAATCTAATTTAGATATACTTTCCAGATTTGCCTCTACGAAATTTGGTGTTAAATATAGAAAATTCTAAATTTTCCCCATGCCTGCTAATAACAACGCAAAAAATAATGCCCTCGCCAGCGCAATCCGTGAAGTGTTCTCATACATTTCAAGGTTCAAAGGTCAGTTGTTCATATTAAAGATAGAAGATTCTCTTTTAGATAATCCTGCGTTTCCGGTGCTTGTGAGGGACATTGCCCAGCTTCACTTTGTGGGCATAAAAGTTCTTATAGTGCCAGGCACAAGGAGCAGCATAGACCGCCAGCTCAAAGCGTATAAATTGAAAACGGAATTTCACAATGGAATTCGGCTCACCTCTCAAGAGGCGTTGCCGCTTGTGGAGCAGGCATCACTTGGTGCGGCGCAGCGCATACTCTCTTACTTAACCGCAAGCGGAATAAACGGCATTCAGGGGAACTGGGTTAGAGCCAGCAGCCTCGGCGTTGCAGATGGCATAGACTATATGCGAACTGGAAAAATAGAGCGCATTGAACGCAGCATCATAGAAAGACTTTTGCAGGATGGTTTTGTCCCAATTTTGCCGCCAATAGGCTGGAATAAATTGGGACACGCATATAATATTTCCAGCACGGAGCTGGCAACCGAGCTTGGTCGCTATCTTCCGGTTGGAAAATTGTTCTTCATAGGCGAGGAAGGCGGAATTGAGCTTCCAGGTCAAGGCTTGATTTCTGCCTTGGACATCAATCAGGCAACGGAAGTTTTAAAAACACACCAAAAATTAACTTTTGCGCAAAGGGATTATTTGGAAAATTCAATAAAAGCCTGCCGCAACGGTGTGAAGCGCGTTCATTTGCTCTCTGGCATTGTGCAGGGAAATATTTTGCAAGAGGTATTTTCCAGCAGGGGCAATGGAACTATGGTTTATGCAAATGAATATCGAAATTTGCGCCCTATAACCATAGAAGACATTCCAGATATGCTCCGCATTATGCAAAGCTATGTGGAAGGCGGGCTTTTGATTTCCAGAAGCCAAGAAGATATTGAAGCTAAACTTGAAGACTACATTGTTTATGAAGTGGACAGTGCCATTCAAGGTTGCGGAGCATTGCACATTTACGAAAACGGCTGCTTTGAAATAGCCGCCATTGCCGTTGGCGCAAATTACAAAGATGCCGGAGTTGGCGAAGCTGTTGTGAATTTCTTGATAGAGAAGGCAAAAAAGCAAAAGGCAAAAAAACTTTTCCTTTTAACAACCCAAGCATCCGATTGGTTTTACAGTTTTGGCTTTAAAGATGGCTCCGTAGAAGATTTGCCTCCTTCAAAAAAAGAAAGTTATGATATAAAAAGACATTCAAAGATAATGGTGATGATGATAAACTAATGCTCTCGGTATGTTTTTCATTTTTATGCTGGTTTTCCAGCACCGCCCTGATGGCTATTGCGGGTTATTTAATTGCCCGTGCTGCAGAACGGCCAGAAATGGCGGCTTTGTCGCTGGGAATTGCAGGGGTTAGGTTTTTTGGGATTTCAAGAGGAGCTTTTCGCTATGCCGAGCGGTTATTTTCTCATTCGCTTGCTTTTGAGGAGCTTAAAAAATTTCGCTTGCATCTGTATAAAATTTTGGAACCTCTTGTGCCTTATAAATTAGCTGGAGTTTCAGAAGGGGAAATGCTTTCAAGAATTTCATCAGATGCCGAAGAATATAAGGCTTGGCTCCCACGAGCAGGCGTTCCCTTGTTCGCTGGCACTCTCTCATTGATAGCGAGCCTTTGCGTTCTTGCACATTTGAATTTGCATTATGCAATTTGTTTTTTTTTGGCTTCGTTTTTTCTTGTTGCAATTTCGGTTTTGGCATTTTTTATAATCAAAAAAAGAGCAGGGCAGTGGGGCAGTTCGTGTGAGGAATTCAGCGAATTTTCTCTTTCTGTTGCGCAGGGAATGGCAGAAAAAAAATCCTGGGGAATTTTCGGAAAAATTCTGAATACTTGGGAAAACTTGGGAAACGCGGAAGAAGAAAAGAGAAAAAAAACTTATGCAGTTTACTGTGCGGCAGAAATGTTCTCAATGGTTGCTCCGTTCTTATGCCTAGCTGGAATGCTTTTCATTGGTCCTAGCACTTACTCCTTCCCTGTGTGGATTGGAATTTTGCTGGGAACCCTAGCCTCCTTTGAACTTTTGCAAGAATTGCCTGCCATAGCTTTGCAAAGCGCCCTATCAAAATCCGCCGCCGAAAGACTTAATAGAGCAAATAATAATTATCAATTACCAATTATTAATTATCAATTAAACCCAAATTATATAACCCTAAACAAAGGCGATGCCCTAATCCTCTCGGCTCCCTCCGGTGCTGGCAAAACGCTTTTGGCAAATACCATTGCTGGATTTTTGCCAAGCAGCGAACCCATTGAGCGAACTTCTAATTTTGTTTTCTTGGAACAGGAACCTTTTTTGTTCACGGGAACAATAAAAGATAATTTGCTTTTTGCAAACCCAAATGCAACAGAAGAAGAAATGCAAAATTTATTGCAAAAAGTTGGCCTTAAAAATTTTTCCCTTGACTTGTGGATAGGGGAGCGCGGTTTTGCTTTGAGCGGAGGAGAACGCCAAAAACTCGCTGCCGCTCGTATTATGCTCTGCAACGCAGATTTAATCATAGCCGATGAACCAGGTGCTCATTTACCTGCGGCAGAAGAAAAGAAATTGTTTGACGAAATTACGAATTTGCCGAACAAAGCCGCTGTGTTATGGTTTTCACACACTCGTCCACATCATCAGAAAAATGAATGAAGTTCATATCATCCTTGTCTATTAAGCCATCGTCTATAAGTCTTTGCCAGTTTACTATATTTTTCCAAAATTCTGTTCCAAACAGAACAAGCGGGACATTAGTCGTTTTGTTGTTTTGAAGCATAGTCAAGGATTCAAACAATTCGTCAAAAGTTCCCCAGCCGCCCGGAAAAGCTATTATTGCCGCAGACTTTAGCAAAAACCAGAATTTGCGCAAAAAGAAGTAATGGAACTGAATTTCCAGATGTTTATCCACATAAGGATTTGTGCTTTGCTCAAAAGGCAATTCTATGCAAAAGCCAAGAGACTGTGCATCAGCTTCTTTTGCTCCCTTGTTGCCTGCCTCCATAATGCCGGGACCGCCGCCTGTGCATATAGCGTATTTCTCTTTCTGGTTTTTTGCCCATTGCGCTAGTTTAAAAGAGAGGCTATTTGCCGCCTGATAGTATTTATTTTCCGGCTTTATTCTTGCAGAACCAAAAATAACAATGGTCTTGTCTATTTTATTGTCATCTAAAATTGCCTTTGAAGCCAAAAACTCAGACATAATGCGAACAGACCTTCCGTGCTCGCTATTGATAAAATTTTCGTTGTGATATGCTAACATTTTTGGAATATAGAAAATCTCGTTTGCTCGGCATAATCTTTTCGGTTTTCCACCCATTTCACCCCTGCAAAACTTTCGCTTTGCAAAATTTTCTCCTGACCGCTTGCAATTTCCAAAATCACAGGGGCATTTGGTTTTAAATAATTTGCACAGGTGTTAAGAAGGCGGCGAATTAGCTCCAAGCCATCTGTGCCGCCAAAGAGAGCTAAGTGAGGGTCGCCACCAAGGACTTCTGGTTGCAAGGAGTTTTTATCGCCAAGCGGAATGTATGGCAAATTTGCGAGCAAAGCATCGTATTTAATATTGTTTGGCACATTGGAAAGCAAATCGCTTTTAACGAGGGAAATTTTTTCTTCCAATTTATGAAAGGCAACATTCTCTTTTGCAAGGCTGAGTGCCTCTTCTGAAATATCGCAAGCAATAACATTTGCATTCAATTCCAAAGCCGCCGCTATTGCAATGGCTCCGGTACCTGTGCCAACATCTAAAATATTATCCATTTTCTCTTTCAATATATCTAAAATCAGTTCCGTTTCTTGTCTGGGAACTAATGCTCTTTTATCGCATTTTATTTGGTGCCCCCTAAAACTTACGTTCCCGATTATGTGCTGCAAGGGTTCTCTTTTTGCTCGCCTTGCAACAATTTGGCGAAGTGCGGGCAGTTCTTTTTCTTGCAATGGGCGGTCAAAATTCAGAAATAAATCCATTCTCTTTAAGCCAAGACCGTGCGAAAGCAGGAGTTGCGAATCCAATTTAGCATTCGGCACTCCGTGTTTTTGCAAAAAATCAGTGGTTTTATTCAAAATTGAAAGTATGGTTTCCATTCGTTTGGGAAAATAGCAAATGTCCGGAACCCCGATTTCGCATTTATTTCCACGTGTAGGGGCAGGGTTCGCCTGCCCTGAAAATAAATGCGAAATATGCGGTTTTTTGCGGAAAATGCAGCAATCGGGAAAATCCTTAAAATCGGGTGAATCGGGGTTCCAGACAATGGGCAGGCAGACCCTGCCCCTACGGTTCAAACGAATTTTCCCACAATTTTCGCCCTTTTCCCACATTTTCTATATTCATTTTTTAGAATAAAACTTATTTTAACGGAGAAATTCGCAAATGAGACTCATCCCCTCAAAAACCATCTTGGCGGCAGGCTTTGTGCTTGCCTTGGCATTCACGTTTTCCTGCTCGGACAGCAGCGAGGGCAACAAGCCCGCGCCCGCGAGAAAGGAAAAAATATCCGGTGTTTCCCAGAAGGGACCTTTCGTCAGGGGTTCGTCCGTCACTCTCTTTGAGCTGAACGGCAATCTGGTCCAGACCGGAAACTCCTTTCAAAGCACAATCACGAACAACGAAGGTTTTTTTGAGATAAATGGCATCTCGTTCGCATCGCCTTATGTAAGGCTCAAGGTGGACGGGTATTACTACAACGAGGTGAGCGGGAAACAGTCCACCTCTTCCATAACATTGTATGCCATAGCGGACTTGACGAATAAAAGCAGCCTGAACGTCAATCTTCTGACGCATCTGGAGCACGAGAAGGTTCAAAAGCTGGTTGAGGAAGGCGAGACCTTTGCCAAGGCAAAAAAACGGGCGCAGCAGGAAATTCTGAAAGCATTCGGCATATCGGGGGATTTCGCGGACAGCGAGGATATGTCCATATTCGGCTCAAGCGAGGGTTCCGCCATCCTGCTTGCCATTTCCGTTTTGCTCCAGGGGGAACGCACGGAGGCTTCCTTCACCGACTTGCTGATGGATTTCAACCAGTCCATAAAGAACTCCAGCGAGTGGAGCATTGCAAAGAGAACCGAGCTGGCAGACTGGGCATCGGGCGCGGATTTCAGGAAAATAAGGGATAACATAACCGCCTGGGGCTTGGCTTACGAGGTGCCGATTTTTGAGAAATATGTTAGGAAGTTCTGGTCTGACAATTACGGTCTTGGCGAGTGCAATCCGGCGGGCAAGGAGCTGACCGCGCCAAACGTGAATCCACTGAGCCGCAACGAAGGCCGCTACTATGTCTGCAACGGCAACTATTGGGAGCCTGTAGGGAATGCGCCGAGCAGCTCGTCTAGCGACGGCGTTGCCGGTTCGTCTTCTTCCGTGGAAAGTTCGTCTTCTATTGCGCAGGGCAGCAGTTCATCGCTTGCCGCCAGTTCATCTTCTATTGTGCAAAGCAGCAGTTCATTGCTTGCCGCCAGTTCGTCTTCCGTTGTGCAAAGCAGCAGTTCATTGCTTGCCGCCAGTTCGTCTTCTATTGTGCAAAGTAGCAGTTCATCGCTTGCCGCCAGTTCGTCTTCCGTTGTGCAGAGCAGCGCGTGCGGGAGCGGTTTTTACAATCCCGAAACCCAATTCTGCTTCGGCACTGGTATTTACGACAAATGCGGTGGGGGAGATTACATCCCTTTACAGCAATTCTGCCACGGCGGCAGCACAGTAGTCAATTTTTGCGGCACAACAAACAGACAAATCTATGATCCTGATTTGTACGAGTGCAAACCGGAGATAAGTTCTGGGACATACCTTAAAGGGGGAGTTGAACTAGCAGACAGAACATACAGTGCGGTGTTGATTGGCACTCAGGTTTGGATGGCGGAGAATTTGAATTATCGCGGAACCGACCCAGATACATTGGGAATATGTTACAACAAAGACGCTGCCAACTGCGGCAAGTATGGCAGACTGTACGACTGGGCAACTATTATGAAATTTCCCCCTGACTGCAATTCCAGCACCGACTGTTCTTCTTCTATATGGCCAAAGCATCAGGGTATATGCCCCGATGGGTGGCATTTGCCAAGCGATGCGGAATGGACAACGCTTACAACTTATGTTAGCACTGATCCTGTACAAAAGCTGAAGGCTAATTCCAGCTGGGGGTCCACCTATAATGGCACGGATATTTACGGATTTTCGGCTCTGCCGGGCGGCTTCAATAATTCTGGGCAGTTCAGCGATGTCGGCTACAGCGGCTATTGGTGGGCTGCTACGGAGTACAGTGCTACCAACGCCTACCGCCGGAACATTACCTACAACTCCGCCAATATGAGCAGCTACAGCCACTATAAATCGCACCGAATTTCCGTGCGTTGCGTGCAGGACTAGGTGCGTTGGTTTCGGCTACGCTCAACCGCCGCTCCCGCTCATTGAGCGAAGCCGAAATGAGCGGTTTAGCAACTTTTTTGTATATTTCATTCCCACAAAAAAAGGTTTGCCTCATTGACTTACAACTTACAAGACTACGATTTTGTTTTCCCAACCGAGCTTATTGCGCAAAAAACGGCAGGCAAGGGGAAAACGAAAATTTTACGCTGCCCAAAAAATGGCGGTGCGTTGCAGATTTTTGGTAGCAGCCAAATAACGGATTTCTTCAAGGCAGGTGATTGCATAGTTGTGAATAATACGCGAGTTATTCCAGCGCGGTTGCTTGGAAAAACCAAACATGGCGGCAAAGCGGAAATTCTTTTGCTCAAACAATTGGAACCTGCCGCAGACAGCACCGCTGTGTGGGAGGCTTGGGTTAAGCCCGGCAAGGCTTTTGAGAATGGAAAGGAAATTTTTGTTTCAAATGTAAAATGCAAAAGCCTTGGATTTGCACAGGCAGGGGATTCTAAAACCCGCATAATAAATTTCTCCATTTCAAATTTGGAGTTCAATTCTTTTTTGGAAAAAAATGGGCACGTTCCTTTGCCGCCTTATATAAACAGAAGCGTTTGCGCAAGCGATAAAAGCGATTACCAAACAATTTTTGCAAAATATGCTGGGGCTGTGGCTGCCCCAACTGCGAGCTTGCATTTTAGCGAAGATATGGCAAAGAAGCTCAAAGCAAAAAGCGTGTTCTTTGCAGAAACAACCTTGCACGTTGGTCCCGGCACTTTTGAAAACATACAGGAAGCTTTGGACTTTCGCAAACATAAAATGCACAGCGAGGAATACGAATTGAACGAGCAAAATGCAAACATAATAAATGAATGCAAAAAAAATGGCGGGAGAATAATTTGCGTGGGCACAACAAGCACTAGAGTTTTGGAAACGGTGGCAAGCGAAGATGGTTTTGTGAAAGCCTCCAAGGGTGCTACGGATATTTTTATCTATCCAGGTTTTAAATTCAAGGCAATGGATGCCCTGCTCACAAATTTCCATTGGCCCAAATCGTCTCTAATCCTGCTGGTCTCTGCTTTTTATGGCAGGGAAAACACATTGAACGCTTACAAATACGCGGTTGAAAATTCCCTAAAGCTCTTTAGCTATGGGGATGGAATGTTGATTATTTAATGCGCTTGGCGCGACTCGAACGCGCGACCTGCGGCTTCGGAGGCCACCACTCTATCCAACTGAGCTACAAACGCTAGTATGTGAAATATAGTAAGTGCTAATTAACTCGCTAGGCTAGTGGCTAGTGGGGAGTGGGAAGTGGTAGAACCTCAAAAAATTCTCTAAAAACGGGTATTTATAGGACGACTACTAGCTACTTACCACTAGCCACTCCCAAAAGCGTTGAGTTAATAATTAATTGCTATTCCACATCGCTTAGGAATTCTATTTGGGCATCTACCCATTCGGAGTCCATTTTCCGGAGACGGTCGTGTTTTAGGTTTTCGCTCAAAACCCAGCGGATTTCTAGGCTTGGAGAGCGCATCCACTCTTCAAAGCATTCTTTTCCCTTTTCGGGATTTGCTTCTATAGCCACGCTTATGCAGTAACCCATAGCTTTTTTGAATACCCTATACTCCTCGCTTTTCACATTTTTCTCTAACTCTATAATTTCCATGTATTCTTTAAGAATGCCTAGAATTTTTTCTGCGTTCTCTTTTGTTTTTATAAGAGCCGGTTCGCAGAGCGTTTCTGCTATGCACCTTTTTTCCAGTAGGTTTGCGTTTTCCCAAGAATCAAAAACGGAATAAAGTTTTTCTGAGTCTTTTAAACCAAGATTTTGCAAACCAAAAGCTGCGGCATCCCTTATTCTCCAGTTGCTGCTGTTTGCGGCTTTTTTGAAAACATCTATATTGGCAGAAGCAGCCACCCCGCACATTGCAACAAAGGTAGCAGGTGAATTTACATCTGGCTTGGTATCTAAAACCGTTAGGCAAAGTGCTACCTGCTCTGGAGTTGCTTCTTTAATGAATTGCCTAAGGAGGCTCAAATTCACAGCCGGACCCGGCAATTTGGATTCCTTTTCCAAAACCGCAAGCAGTTCTGTTCCACTAGGAAAAACGGACATAATTCCTCTGTTTGGTTACTTTGAGTAATATAGTAAATGCTGATTAACTAGCTAGGCTAGTAGCTAGTGGCTAGTGGGGAGTGGTAGAACCTCAAAAACCAGTATTTATGAGACGACTACTAGCTACTTACCACTAGCCACTCCCAAACATTTCATTAATCAGTTCTTACTATATTTCCAATTCTATGACAGAACTTGCCAAACAAAGGCTTGCTAAATTCAGGCATAACAAACTTGCCTGGTTTTCTTTTGTAATTTTGGCGGCAGCCTACTTGCTCTCTTTAACAAGCCCTTGGCTGGTGAATGATAAACCCCTGTTGCTAAAATACAATGGCAAATTTTACTGTCCGGCTCTTTTTCATTATGGTCAAAGCGAATTTTATGGGGGTTACGCAACCGAGCCAAACTACAAAGAACTGGTTTTATACGCAAAAGAAAACTCAGTGCCTTTTTTTGCCATTTTCCCTCCCATACCCTGGAGCCCAATAAAATCGCAATTAACCGCAGAAGGCGCACCTCCATACCCGCCTTCCTCTGCTCACTGGCTTGGGACAGATGCCCACGGGAGAGATGTTTTGTCTAGGTTGATTCACGGGTTTAGAATTTGCATGAGCTTTAGCCTTTTGCTCTCTTTGATTGGAACTTTTATGGGCATAGTAATAGGCGGAATTCAGGGGTATTTTGGCGGGAAATTGGATATTTTTTTTCAAAGGCTAATTGAAATTTGGGCTGCTCTCCCTTTTTTATATGTGGTTATTTTGCTGGGCAGCATTTATGGGCAGGGGTTTTGGCTTTTGGCTGTGATTATGGCGGCATTTAGCTGGATTGGTTTGAGTTACTATATGAGAGCGGAATTTTTCAAGATAAAAAATATGCAATTTGTGAAAGCAGCAACGGTGCTTGGAATGAGCCACAAGAGAATTTTTTTCAAGGAAATTTTGCCAAACGCCTTAACGCCTGTTATAACGCTTTTTCCTTTTTCAATAATAGGAGGAATTTCGGGGCTTACTTCTCTTGATTTTTTGGGTTTTGGCTTGCAGGCTCCAACGCCTTCCTGGGGCGATTTGCTCTCTCAGGGACTCGCAAATCTCTACGCTCCCTGGATCACCATTTTCACAATATCAGCCCTCTTCATAACCCTTATGCTCGCTTCTTTTATAGGAGAGGGAATTAGAGATGCCTTTGACCCTAAGTCAGGGGATAGATTTGAATAGCATAGGAGCCGCTATATCCACGTGGTCGCAGTTAATTTCGCCAAGCCCGTCTGTTTCAATAACAAGTTGATTAACGCCTTTCAATGCAATATTCAACGGGTATTCCTGCCCTTGCCCTAATTTTCCTGTGTCTGCCAGCAAATTTCCATCTCCAAGAACTTTTATTTGAGCTCCGTTGCTGCAAAATTCATCTTCGTCCAAGCCAAGAATTGCGGTTAGTCTTTCGTATTTGCCATTTAGTTCCCAGCGAATAAATCCGCTTGCGTGAGTGCCTATTCCTTTTTTGTAACGTTTTTTGGCAATGGTAAATGGTTTGCCTGTAACAGACCTGTCAATTTGCAAAGAACCCCATTCCTGACGATATTCCACAGGAACTCCAAGCCACTCTGCATTTTCTGGCAATTCGATATTCACCTCTTGTGGTGCGAATAACTGGGAACCTATTCCATTTTCCTTTAGCTTTGCTACAACCAAGCGGTAGTTATTTGTTATCACTGTATTGAAAACAACATCCATTGGGAAAATTTGCTCAAAGCGGTCGCACACCGTGGCTATGCGGTGTTCAATGGCTTTTTTATGGTATGTTTGGCTGTCCCAGCAATCCAAGCCTTTCACATAATAAACTTCGCCATTGTATTTTTGCAAAAGTTCGTTCAATCTTTGAGGTGTTATGGAATTGTAGTGAATTGCACTCATTCCATATCCTATAAAATGCCAAGGCCTTGAATACACAAATATGCGGTTGTTTTTTGGTTCATTTCTAAGCCATTTTAAAATTTCCGCTTCTTCTGTTGTCAAATGGTTGCGGTTATACATTATGTTTTTTTCAAAACTATCATTGTACCTAAGAGTGTTGCCCCACAGAATCCCAGCGGCTGCAAGCACAAAAAACCATCTATTGTTTTGCGGCAAAATAAAACTAGCCTTATCTATGAAAAACGCGCACAAAAACGCCATAGCAGGGAATGCAACAAGGGTATATCTCTGATTTATTTCAATAGTCAAATCCCCAGAAACATTTTCCAAAATCATAAACATCTGCGGAAAATATAAGAGGAGAAATGCGAGAATATGGTAAGTGGCTAGTGGGGAGTGGCTAGTGGTTTGGGCAACGCCTCGTGGTTGCCCCTTATTTTTGCCAGATTTTTTCCCCGATCTGTTTTTCCATTCATAATAAGAAAAACCGAGCAAAGTTAAAATTCCGAGTACGGTTAAAATGCTGAATGAACTCAGGAATGGGTTGTTGAGCAAGCCTTTGTCTAGCGGTGTGTTAACGCTTACATTCCAAGCCTGTTTTATATTTTCAAAAAAATGCCCGTGCGCGCTAAATTCGCCGCCCTGAAAATTATAACCTTGATAGTAGCTAATGGTTATGAGAATAGGAATGCAGAAAATTGATATTGCAAGGATGAAAATTGAGAGTTTAGAGTTGATAACTGAGGATAGGGTTTGTGGTTTGGGGCATATCTTAAATGCTGATATAATTACAAAAGCACCTAAGCAAAATATTGTTTCTTGCCTTGTCTGTGCAAAAAATGATAGCACCAAAGCCAGCAATATCCAGTGTTTTATAGTATTTTTATCCCATGCCCATTTCCACAAAAAAACGCTCAACGCAAATAGAAATGTATAAAGGGGTTCAACCGAAGCCGAGCGAAATTGGAAAAGCGTTGTGGGCTCTGCTGCGAACAAAGCGGCGGTTAAAAAAGCCAAATTGCTATTTGAAGTCCAAGCATAAACTGCGAGGAACAATAGGAAAATAGTTGCGAGCAACAAAAATATGTGCAATGGAAAAATCCATTTTAGATTTTGCCCAAGAAGCGGCATAAGAGCGGCGTATAAAAAAGGCTCACCTTTGGTTTTGAAATTATGCACGCTTTTTTGGCAATCCAAATGACCATTTGCGGAGAATTCGCCTTCATCGCAGGAGCCGGATATCTGGTTTGCGTACATATTTTGAGCGGTGGATAAAAAAATGCTTTCATCGCTTTGAACCCTGTGCCTTGGGGCAATCCATGCAAGGCAAACAAAAAGAGCCAGCAAGGCAACCACGGCTACAGGAATTCCACCAGCCATTAGCCACTGCTTGCTTATCATTTTTTGGAACCACTCTTTGAAGTCTTTTGCCAAATTTACCACAAGGCATAAACCCAGCACGGACTGCAACAAATACAACCAAAAAGGGAGTCTCAAATCCAGCGTGGAAATGAATTCTTTTTGTCCGATATGCGGTGCTGCATAAATCAAAATCGGAATGGCAAAAGCTAATATAAATCCAAATATCATTTAACCCTCAATTTTACCTGCGCCTCTTATGGCTATGTGTTTTTCTTCAACTAAATTTCTCAACTTGTTTGTCAATTTTGCATAGTCAAAAACATCCACAGTAAATGGGAGTCCTGCTTCTGCCATAGAGCGTTCAATGGCAATCATGCGCTCAGAGGAAATTATGTGCCCAGTCATAATGGCTAAATCCAAATCAGCCTCATTGCTAGGCTCGGCATCTGAAACGCGGGAACCAAAGGCATAAACCTTTGCATCTGGCAATTCACGGTAAAAAATCTGGATTATGGTATCCAAATCGGTAGCATTTATATGAAGCGGCATAGAGGTATAATGTAGAAAATTGTCAGTCTTTCCTTGTCTTCTTTTTTTCATAGTTGTGCAACAGATACTTACTTAGACATAACTTTTGGGAAAAAATCCTAAAAATAGGTATTTTTCTATATTGGCTTTATGCCAGCAAAGCGCAAATACAAAGATTCTGTTTTCACTTCCTTGTTCAAAGACAAGAAGCGACTGCTGGAATTGTATAACGCAGTAGGTAGTGATTATGCCGCGCGCTGAGATTGCCAACATATCCATTCCCATTGGCGGCATGACCTGCGCAGCTTGTGCAAGGCGGGTTGAGAAAGCAATTCTAAAATTGGAAGGCGTTGATGCCGCATCGGTGAATTTCGCCACGGAAAAAGCCGTGGTTTCTTATGATTCGCAGGTGGTTAGGCTGCCCGCTATTAAAAAGACAATAGAAAAAATAGGCTACAAAGCATTGGAAAATAAAAACATTGCCGAAGAAGACAAAATACGAAAACAGAGCGAAATCAGAACGCTCCGATTGAAACTCATAATATCCGCAGCGTTTTCCCTGCCGCTCCTTTATGTAGCTATGGTGCCGATGGATTTGGGCTTGCCTCTTCCGGCACTGGGCTTGCCCTTCCCAGCGCAACTTGACCCCATGAATTTTCCCTTGATTTACGCGTTGCTGGAACTCTTGCTTGTTATACCCATCGTTGGAATGGGATACAAATTTTACACCGTTGGTTTCAAAGCACTAGCGCAGAGAAGCCCGAATATGGATTCGCTGATAGCCATTGGAACAAGCGCGGCGGTTTTGTTTAGCCTTTACAACACCTGGTTAATCACAAGAGGCGAGTTCACGGCTGTGCAATCGCTCTACTACGAAACCGCTGGCATCATCATAACTTTGATTTTGCTCGGCAAATCTCTGGAAGCTGTGTCTAAGGGAAAAACCGGAGAAGCCATTAAAAAATTGATGGGGCTTGCCCCAAAAACCGCCATAGTTATGCACAGCGGCGAAGAAAAAGAAATACCCATAGAAGAAGTGGAACCAGGCGATATTATTTTGGTGAAACCCGGAACAAAAATCCCTGTGGATGGCAAAGTGATAGAGGGCAGCAGTGCGATAGATGAATCTATGCTCACGGGCGAGAGTATGCCGGTTGGAAAAAAGGCAGGCGATTTGGTTTATGCCGCTACCATAAATACCACAGGTATGCTGCGTTTCAAAGCCGAGAAAGTTGGTGCAGACACAGCACTAGCGCAGATTATAAAATTAGTAGAAGATGCTCAAAGCGACAAAGCACCCATAGCAAAAATGGCAGACACAGTTTCGGGCTATTTTGTGCCCATAGTTTGCCTAGTAGCCTTGATAGCAGGAGCAGCGTGGTTTTTTGGAACAGGCGGCAATATTGAATTTGCGCTTAGAATTTTCATATCCGTATTGGTTATAGCCTGCCCTTGCGCTTTGGGACTTGCCACGCCCACAGCTATAATGGTTGGAACAGGCAAGGGTGCGGAGAAAGGCATTTTGATAAAGGGTGGGGAAGTGCTGGAAATGGCGCATAAAATAAATGCAATAATTTTAGACAAAACCGGAACCATCACCGAAGGCAAGCCAGAGGTGGTGGCGGTGGAAGGCGATGTGCTTCAATTAGCGGCATCGCTTGAGAGATATTCCGAGCATCCCATTGCAAAAGCCATAAGCGATTATTACAAAGGCGAGTATTTAGAGGTGAGCGATTTTAAAAGCATAGCGGGGCAGGGCGTTGAGGGCATAATTGGCGGCAAAAAAATTGAGATTGTTCGTGGCATTAAAGTTTTGGAAGATGGGGAATACATCGGGCGGTTGTTTGTTTCCGATAAACCAAAGCAAGGCAGCCTTGAAGCTGTTGAAAAATTGAAGAGCATGGGCATAGAAGTGATGATGCTCACAGGCGACAATAAAGAAACCGCCGAAAACATTGCAAAGCAGGTGAAAATAGACAAAGTCCTTGCCGAAGTGCTGCCGCAAGACAAGTCAAACGAGGTGAAAAAGTTGCAGGAAAAGGGCTACAAAGTGGCAATGGTAGGCGATGGCATAAACGATGCCCCCGCTCTTGCTCAAGCTGATGTTGGAATTGCCATAGGCTCCGGCACCGATGTGGCTATGGAATCGGCAGATATTGTGCTGATGAAAAGCAATTTGACAGACGTTCCCGTAGCCATAAACTTGAGCAAGCAAACCATTCGCAATATAAAGCAAAACCTATTCTGGGCTTTTGGCTACAACGTAATTGGCATCCCAATAGCGGCAGGGGTTTTGCATTTGTTCGGCGGTCCCTTATTGAACCCAATTTTTGCAGCGGCAGCTATGAGTTTGAGTTCGGTTTCTGTTTTGACCAACGCTTTGCGACTCAGGAAGTTTTGAAATTATTTTATTATATTAAAGCATAGAAACATACTTAGATTAACAGGAGAACTCACTATGAGAACACTTCATTTCTCAAAAATCGCATTTATGGCAGGCGCATCGCTTGCCTTGGCATTCACCTCTTGCGGAGGCTCAAAGCCACCTGCCGCGTCCACAGGCTTCAACGATGTGAGCAACCCGGCAGACGAGTACACAAAAATGTGCCGTACGGAGCTTAAAGACTACCTGTGCGGCGTTGGGGAAAATACTAGCACGAACCCGCAGATTGCGAGGGACATAGCCACGGCAAATGCCCGCAATGAATTGGCAACTAAAATTCAGGTCTCCATAGAGTCTGCGCTGAAACGCGTAACAAACAATACTTTCAACGAGCAGGGTCGCGAAGCCACCGTCTCTAGGCTTGCCCAGGAAGTCTCTGGCGAATTCAGCAACATAGAAATCTATGAGACTAAAACCCAGCACAACCAAGCCGAGAACAAATACAGGATATATGCGTTGGTGGTCGTCAAAAAAGACGATGTGAAAAACGCGGCGAACAACAAGGTTTCCAACGCCCAGGTTCTGTCCGATGCCGCCGCCACCAAGGTGTTTATGGATATGATAGACGAAGAGCTTGGCAAGAGAAAGTAAAATGCCTTCCCTGATTCTGCTCATAGCGGCTTTCCTAATGGGCTGTGCCTCCAGCCCTCCTGCTCCGCAAGGCGCCCAGCTTGCCGAATCCCTTGGTTCGGCTGGTTGCGAATCCGATGAGTTTCGCGGCACGGGCATTGGGAAAAGCGAAAACGAGGCTTTGAACTTGGCTCGCTCGGATTTGGCAATGCAAATAAATTCATCCTTGAACGTGCAGACTAAATACCGCCAAAGCCAGCAGGTTTTGGGCGGAAAGGAGAATATAGGTTCCGAGTACGAATCTGAGCTTGTGATGAAATCCAATTTGCTTAACGCCCACGATGCCCGTGTTGCCCGCGTTGAGCGAAGGGCAAGCGAAACAGGCGCGGTTGTTTGCATGAGCCGCGCCAATGCGGCGAAAGGCTTTGTGGAAAAAATACGCCCCGTGGCGGATTCCCTTAAATTTGCTGCAAGCAGCGTTATTGATGCAAAGCATCCCAAGCTCAAAAGCGAGGCTTGGCATAAAACAAAACCCCTGTGGGGCAAATTCATAGGCTTGTACTCTGTGATTGAAAACTTGGACAAAGAAAAGTCTGCCCCCTTTGAGCCTGTGAGTGCGCTTTACGCAAAGGCAGAAACGTATTACCTGGACTTTTGCCAAACCGCCAAGCTATATTGGAACCCGGAGCAAAACGATGTTTACTCGGAGATAGCCTTTTCAAAGCTCTCCAAAAATTTGAAATTGGAGAAAGCTGCCTGCAAGGGTCATGGCATTTCGCTGGTTTACAAAAATACAGGGCATAAGTGCGAATATGCCGGTATGTTTGAGTGCGTTCACAAACCCTCTTTGCTCATAGCTTCCTGCTACGGCGAGGAATACCGGCTTTTGGAAAACGAAAATATTGAAACTTATCAAAAAGTGGAAGCTGTGGCACTTGAAAAGCTGCACGAAAAACTGAGATACGAAACCTTTTGGAATGAATGGGAACAAGAAATCAAACAATGGAGACCAATATGCGAATAGCAGCAATGCTCTTGCTCACGCTCCTGATGTCCGTCCTCTCTTTTGGAACGGAGCTATCTGGACCATCAAAAAAACTTTTGCCACTCCCAAAAGAATTGCAGGGGAATATAATCCCAGATTTCTACGTGCTGGCAATAGACAACGAAACCGAGTTCAGCCGCGATAAACTGGCTAAGGAAGTGAAAAAAACGGGAGCGAAACGCATAGTTTTCTCCTTTTTTGCCTCTTGGTGCACAGAGAATTGCGGACCGGAATTCGTTAAACTGAGAGAGAATGCAAGTATTCTAAGAGAGAAGGGGATTAGCGTGTATTTAATAGATGTTGGCGAGAAAATAATGCAGAAGGGCAAGGAAGTGAGCGATTTTGTGAGCAAATACGCCGGAGATGCCTTTCCCTTTTACTTTAACCAGAATGCCGGCTTGCTTAAAAACTTTGGCATTATTGAACGCAGCGCAACCCAGTTCAGCTTGCCCGTGATTGTGGTTATGGATGCGAATTTGAGTGTTTTAGATGTATTCACAGGGGTTGGCAATGATTTTCCCCAAACTTTATGGAGTGGCTTATGAAAAAAATCTTTATTTTCTGTCTTTTGCTCGTTTCTTTTGCAATGGCGCAAAGGCAAAGAGTGGTTGTGCTTCCTTCGCTTGCAGATGCGGATGCAAAATTGACTCCCAAGCAATTGAACATTTTAACGGACGATATTCGCTCTATTGTGCCGAAAGTCCTGCCTCAAACGGAGTTCTACTTGCCGCCTACTGATGAAGTGACTAAGCGGCTTGGCGACCAAGCCTTTGTGAAGGCGTGCAAAGAAGGAGTTTGCTTAGGCTCCTTGGTTGATGACCTTGAAGCGAATTTCGGCGCGAGGTGCGAAATTTATGCCGTGGGTGAGCAGTTGTATTTGAAATTTGAATTATATGGCACATTGAAAGGGCAAAGTGCGGCTGGAACCATAGACCAATTCAACGACCCTGTGAAGAATTTTGCGGATATGCAGGCAAAGATAAAGGCAAAAGTTCCCGGAATATTTGAAATGATAGTAAAATCTCCCCAGCAAGTTTGCGAAGCCAAAGGTCAGGAATGGGCTTGGATAAATGGAGATTGCAAATCTTCTGTGCAAATTGCAAGGGAAACTTGCGTGGCTATGGGCAACACGTGGATAAACGGAGACTGCAAGTCTCAGGCGCAGATAGCCTGCGAAGTGATGGCAGGCAGAAAATGGACAGGGATGGAGTGCAAAACAGTTGAGCAAATAGAATGCGAGAAAAAAGATGGTATATGGGAAAATGGAATTTGCAAAAGCAAAACGCAAATTATGCAGAATATGGGCGGCGGCAACTACTTTGTTGCAAGAATAACAACAATACCTGCCGGAGCCACTATGTATTTGAACGGAGCGCCTTATGCTGGCTGCGAAAAAACACCTTGCACAGTTTCGGCTTATGATAATAAAATAAAGCTTTCTGCGAGGTTGAATGAATATAAAACAGCAGACACAACCGTTGTCATTACGCAGCCGAATCAGCCTGTGAACATAAATCTGGAACCCAGAGACTATGCCGTACATTTTGAAAGCACTCCTTCGCAGATATATTTGCAATTTGAAGGAAAAAATAGCTCGTGCCAAAAAACTCCTTGCAAAGCATATTTGAAAAAGGGCAATGCAAGGGTGAGCGCAAGCATGGATTTATACGATGCCAAAGACACGACTATTTTTGTAGCGGAAGACAATCAGCGAGTAAAACTGAATTTGACCCCGAATTACGGAACTTTGAATTTGAATACCAAGGGCGAAAACTGGAACCTGACTGTTGACAACAAGGCTTATGCTCTTGACGATGCAAAATTTTTGCCGGGGACTTACAATGTTAAACTAACCAATGAATGCTATGAGGATATAAATTTTAGCGTGGAAATGAAGAAAGGCGAAAGCACGGTTTTTGATATTTCCGATAAAATAACGCAAAAGAAAGGCGGCGTGGATTTGCATGTAAAATATAAAGGCAGGGAACAAAAGGAGCCTGTTTTCATAGACGGAAATGAAGTTGGGAAAACTCCTTTCAAAGAGGTTATCCCTATATGTACCAAAAAGGTGGAGCTTGGCAAGGATAAGGAGTGGATTAGTCTTTACGATTTGAAGCGCGGCAAAACCGTGGAATATACGCAAGATATGTCCACTGCCGGCAGCACTTTACTTGGGCTTGCCCTTAGCGCTGCAAGCGGCGTGTTTCTTTACCTAGCTTTTGACCAAAACGCAAAAGCAAGCGATTATATGAATAAATATAATAAGCTGAATAGCGGAATACCTTCGGAATACGATAGTCTTAGGAAAGATGCAAATGATGCTAAAAAGAAGGTGAATCCATTTTTAATTACTGGCGCGGCTTTGGGTGTTAGTGCAATAGGAGTGTTTATATGGTTTTAAGGTTAATTTATATTGCCTTTTTGCTATTCTTGGCTGCCTGCGGCGAACTTTCCTTTGAAAACCCCACAGACCCCCGCAACGTCTCGCACCCAGGCAATATTGCATACACATCTTTTACCGATGAGAGAGATGGCAAATCCTATAAAAGCGTTGTTATAAACGGGCAAACTTGGATGGCGGAGAATTTGAACTACGATTCACCAGATAGTCGTTGCGTTGATTATGTTAAGCGTAATCATACTTTCCAAGATACTCTTGTGAGCGATGGTGGTTATTGCGATGTTTACGGCAGATTGTATAATTGGGAAACTGCTATGAGCGTTTGCCCAAGCGGCTGGCATTTGCCCGGCAAAGCGGAGTGGGAAAAATTGTTGAGTTTTGCTTCTTGGGAAAACTTAAAATCAAAGCAAGGATGGGGAAAAGATTCGCTAGGCAAAGATACTTATGGCTTTACTGCTATTCCAAACAATTATAATAATTCTTGGTGGAGTATTATAGATGGTAGTGGCTATCAATATAATCAATATAGTGGTTGTACTTATAATTGCGTTTATAGTTCCGTCCGTTGCTTAAAAGATGAATTATGCGGTTCTAAACCGTTCAATGGTGGAACGCAGATTTGCGATAATGGCGTTATTTATGGTTTGTGCGGAAACAAAACTTATGACCTTGAAAGCCAGCGGTGCAACAACAATGTTATAGAAACCAAGTGTGGAAACAATGCGTGGTACGATGCAACCGATGCCAGTTTGAAGTGCGAAAACAATATTGTGAAAACCCAGTGCGGCGATGAGTGGCAAGGTCCTTATGACCCCAAAACGGAGTATTGCGATGGCTCCTCTATAAAATCTTATGGCTCATTTACCGATACTCGCAACGGCAAAATATACAGAACAGTTGAAATTGACACGCAAGTTTGGATGACGGAGAATTTGAACTACGATACTACTGGCAGCTACTGTTATAGTTACAGCGAAGCCAACTGCGGTAAGTACGGCAGGTTGTATAGCTGGGCAACGGCAATGGCTCTGCCAGCTAGCTGCAATTCAAGTTTATGCCCTTCGCAAATAAACCCAAAGCACAAGGGAATTTGCCCAGATGGCTGGCACGTTCCAAGCGCGGCAGATTGGGAAGCATTAATGCGTTATGTCGATGGCAATACAGGTAATGTAAACGATTACGATGGTCGTTACGGTAGTCCCTCAGCAGGCAAATATTTGAGAGCGACTAACGAGTGGAAAGAGTGCGTAGATTCTCAATATTTTTTAAACAGATGCGAGGATACTTATGGCTTTGCGGCTCTGCCAGGTGGCGATAGATCGGATTCTTTCTTCGGTATAGGTACTAGCGGTCTTTGGTGGACTTCCAGCGAAGCTGGTGTATATAACAAGACTAGTTACCTAGCCTACCGTTTTATTTTACATAACTTTAGTGAAGATGCTAAGTTATTTGAAGCCAATAAGTTCATATTGAACAGCGTTCGTTGCATCAAGAATTAACATTTAAAAAAGGAGAGCAGAAGATGAGAACCAAATTTATTAAAATCGCGCTTGCCTTGATATTGACAGGTTGCGGTGCCACCAAAATTCCAGTCGAAGTGGAATATGCGCCAAACTTAAACACAACTGGCATAAAGCGAATAGCTGTTATGCCTTTTGAAGGCAGCGGTAATTACGCTCTTGCTGCTTTGTCTGCCACTTCGCAAACTGAAAAAATAATCGGAGGAATGGAGAATATTACTTTGGTAGATGCTGCGGAAATTAATCGTCTTCAGAATATGGGGCAAAGTATTGAAGGTAAAGTGGATGCTTTGCTCATTGGGCGGATAACGTCAGCCAATTACAATAACGAACCTCCTTCATCTAGCAGCTATAAAGACAAGGAAGGAAAGATTCACTGGAACACTTCTTGTCGCACTTGCACAAGCGTAGGATATAGCTATACCCTTATGAGGACTAAAGACGGAAGTTTTATGGGACCAATTTCTAGAATAGGAACTTATTGTTGGACAAACTTCAAAAATGAGCCTCCAGATCTTTTTTGTCATTCTTCGCCAGATTACAGTACTGCTGTTGCCAAAGCTATATTCTATATTCCCAGAGATCTTGCCCCCTATAAACTCAAAGAAGAGCGTGCCTTTGCAGAAGATAAATCGGGAGATAGCAAAATTAAAGATAGAATGAAAAAAGCCCTTTCCCAAGTAAAAGAGAAAAAATATGAGCTTGCCCTTGATACATACCTTGGGATTTATGAGCAGTTCAAAAGCGTGGCGGCAGCGGAGAACGCATCAATCGTTTATGAGGTTCTTGGAGATACTGAGTCTGCGTTGAAAATTATGCAGAGAGCTTTTGAAGAAACGAATAGCCCCGATGCGAAGCCGATAATTGAGCGGTTGAGCGAGGTTTTGGAAAATAAAGCAAAAATAACCGAAAGCCATAAAATTGAAGTGGAGGGAAAATGAGTTTGCGTTTTTTAGCAATAGGATTTTTTCTGCTGTTCTTGACAGCCTGCACAGACCTTTCATTCGACAACCCCACAGACCCCCGCAACGTCTCGCACCCAGGCAATATTGCATACACATCGTTTACCGATGCGAGAGACGGCAAAGTCTATAAAAGCGTTGTTATCAACGGGCAAACTTGGATGGCGGAGAACTTGAACTACAATGCAAGCGGCAGTTATTGCGTTGATCTTGTTAAGGGAGTTGGTAAGGATATTAATTCTTATGCTCAGGTGAAATATATTACTGATACCATTGTTAGCAATGGCGGTTATTGCGATATTTACGGCAGGCTATACGACTGGGAAACAGCAAGGAATGTTTGCCCAAGCGGATGGCATTTGCCAAGCAAAGCTGAATGGAATAAATTATTGAATTTTGCTAGTTATCCAGTTTGGAAAAACTTGAAATCAAAGCAAGGCTGGGAAAAAGATTCTCTAGGTACGGATGCTTACGGCTTTACCGCTATTCCAACTATTCCGCAACATAAGGAAAATTTCATTTGGGTAGAGCCTGTGGCTGGTAAAGGTATTTGGTGGAGCGTTACAGATACTATTGTTCGTTATCCATATGCTTGGGTGGCTTCTACGGATACGAGTTCTACTCATCTTACCTACATTAGTGGCAGCATTTCCGTTCGTTGCATAAAGGACGAATTATGCGGTTCGCAACCGTTCAATGGAGGAACGCAGATTTGCAATAATGGCGTTATTTACGGCGTGTGTGGCGGCAAAACTCATGACCCTGAAAATCAGCGGTGCAACAACAATGTTATAGAAACCAAGTGCGGAAACAATGAATGGTACAATGCAGCTAATGCAAATTTGAAATGCGAAAGCAATATTGTGAAAATCCAGTGCGGCAATGAGTGGCAAGGTCCCTACGACCCAAAAACGGTGTATTGCAATGGCTCCATTCTAAAGTCTTATGGCTCATTCACCGATACCCGCGATGAACAAACATACAAGACTGTTGAACTTGGCACTCAAGTTTGGATGGCGGAGAATTTGAACTACTTTATGAGCGGTTATAGCTATGGCAACCACCCTTACGGCGTGTTGTATAACTATAGATATAACTATGCAAGTATCTGCCCCAGTGGTTGGCATTTGCCTAGTGAGGATGAATGGAAAACGCTAATAAATTTCGTGGGTGGTTCATCTACTGCTGGCAAATATTTGAAGGCTACAAGTGGCTGGAATAGCGATGACGAAGGAAATTCAGGCAATGGTATGGACTATTACGGTTTTTCTGCTCTGCCTGGCGGTTATTGTTACGAGAGCTATAATATGGAATGCAATTTCGGCTACCGTGGTGAGTGGTTGAGTTCCAGCGGCGATGTAACTAAAGGTACACCCACCACACTTAATATGTGGTACGGTGAGAGCGCTAGTTTATCCTCCGGCGGGTCCAAATACTATTACAGCGTTCGCTGCCTAAAGAGCTGAGGGCTTAAAAAGGAGAACGGAAAATGATAAACAAACGCACTAAACTAGCTCTTTTTATTGCAAGTTTGTCAATTATTGGTTTAATTATATCGTTAGCCTTTGTAGCTTCTGTTTGTTTAATAACATTTCCAATAAAACAATTATTGTTCTTTCCGCAATTCATAATATTTGGGATATTATTTCTCCTTATTTTTCCTTGTATTATGATTTTTATAAGTAATTTGTATTTCAACAAAATCGGTGAAAAGCATTGGGAAAGTTGGTTTCAAATATCATTAGAGCCTGATTATGATTATATTTTCACAATTATATCAATAATGCCATCTATATTTTTAATGACTGAATTTAGTATATTTTGTTATTCTAAAGATTTAGAAGATCTTACTGCTGGATCAATTGTATCAATTTTGATTTGGTTTCCTTTATATAAGGGAAATCTAAAAAAAATATTTGGACATACAGCAGAGGTAGATACTTTTTTTTCAATTGCAAAGGAAAAACCCATAAAAATAGAAGAGAAAATAGATGCGAATGATTTTATCATTCGCCAACCAAAAACAAGCCTTATACTTTATATAGTTTTCACTGCTATTTTCTCTTCAATCGGATTTATAATTTTATTAGAGGATTGGAGGGTTGGGGTTTGGGGCTTACCTATTATATTATTTTTCCCTTCTTTTATCATTTTATGGTATAGGTGGAAAATTATAGTTAAAGATAATCAAATAACATCTACATCTTATTTCGGAAAAACAAAATCATTTACTTTTGACTACATCACAGAAATAAAACGTGGAATTAGAATAGCTAGAAATGGAGATATTGAATGTATTAAAGCATATCACAAAAAAGAAAAACTCTTTACTGTTGTTGAAATCTGCCCAAATTTTCACATATTGGCTTCACGTTTAGAAAAAGAGGGCGTGCCTATCATTAACATAGGGAGGTCAATGTGGTTCTAATGAAAATTCAACAAGGAGACAACCTATGAGAAGCAAATTCGCAAAAATCGCGATGGTAGCAGGCTTTGTACTAACAGCCTGCACAGACCTTTCCTTTGACAACCCCACAGACCCCCGCAACGTCTCGCACCCAGACAATATTGCTTACACATCTTTTACCGATGAAAGAGACGGCAAAGTCTATAAAAGCGTTGTTATCAACGGGCAAACTTGGATGGCGGAGAACTTGAACTACGCTGCAAGCGGCAGTCGTTGCATTGATTATATTGATCGTCGTAAAACTAGCAATAGCTTCAAAGATACTCTTGTTAACGAAGGCGATTATTGCGATCTTTACGGCAGGTTTTACGATTATGAAACTGCAAAGAAAGTTTGCCCAAGCGGATGGCATTTGCCAAGCAAAACGGAGTGGGATAAATTGTTGAGCTTTGCTTGGGATTGGGAAGACTTGAAATCAAAGCAAGGCTGGTCGAAAGAAGAGCAAGGCAAGGATATTTACGGCTTTACCGCTATTCCAATTTCAAGATACGTCTGGAGTTGGATTTCAAAAGGTGAATGGTGGAGTGCTACAGATACTAGTGGCACAGCTAATGGCTATACATTCACATACGCTTGGATGGCTTCTACGGAGAGGGATTCTACCGATATTGCTTCCCTTAGCAATGATTTTTCCGTCCGTTGCTTAAAAGATGAATTATGCGGTTCGCTGCCATTTAACGGAGGAACGCAATTTTGCGATAACAACGCTATTTACGATTTGTGCGACAACAAAACTTATGACCCAGCAACATCAAAATGCTGTGATAAAACTGAATATGCCATATCAACCCAGAGATGCGAAAATAACATTGTGGAAACAAAGTGCGGCACGGGGTGGTTTGTGGAGAATGTTAATTTAAGGTGCGAGAACGGTGTTGTGGAAACCAAGTGCGGCAGTGGCTGGTACGATGCTTCCAATTCCAGTCTTCGCTGCCAGAATAGCGTTGTGGAGACCAAATGCGGAACTAAGTGGATAGATGCAGCAAAATATAGATGTGGCGTGAATGATGTTGTGGAAACCAAATGCGGCACAGAGTACTATGGTCCAGATAGCTATGATCCTAATACGCAATATTGCACAGGTTCCTCAATAAAGTCTTATGAGACATTCGTTGATGCTCGCGATAGCAAAACGTACAAAATCGCAGAAATAGGTACGCAAGTTTGGATGGCAGAAAATTTGAACTACGCTGCAAGCGGTAGTTGTTATAACAGCAATAGTACTAACTGCACGACTTATGGCAGATTATATGACTGGGCAACGGCAATGGGGTTGTCTTCTGGTTGCAACTCCTATTATACTTCTTGTTCTTCTCAAATAGGCACAAAGCACAGGGGAATTTGCCCAACTGGTTGGTATATTCCCAGCAGCGCGGATTGGAGTACGTTAGCGAATTTTGTTTCGTCTGTAAATGAGTTAAAAGCTACAAGTGGTTGGAATGGCAATAACTACGGTACGAATTTTTATGGCTTTATGGCTCTACCAGGCGGTGGTTATTACACAGCTACCAATTCTACTAGTTCTACTTACAACAATATTGGCAACGAAGGCAACTGGTGGACTTCCGGTGAGATTTATAGCTATTCATTGGACTACAATGAAAACCGTTATTATGGCAATATGCGTAGAATATTAGGCGGCAACATTAACTCCTTTAATTACGGCAGGGCAGCCTTGTTCAGCGTTCGTTGCTTGCGTGATTTGTCACAAATAGTCAGTTCCTCGTCTCTTGCGCCAAGTTCAAGTTCAACACCGAGTTCAAGCTCAACGCCAAGTTCAAGTTCTGTGCCGAGCAGTTCATCTGGAATCGTTTACGGCGACTCTGTAACTTATGGGAATGAAACTTACCCAACAGTTGTAATAGGAAGTCAAACTTGGATGGCAAAAAATCTTAATTTCAGGTTCAACAACGCAAGCAGCGGAAGATGCTATCTCGACATCGAAGCCAACTGCACCAAGTATGGAGCTTTGTACAGCTGGGCAACGGCAATGGGTTTGTCCCCTGCTTGCAATTCATCCACTTGCTCGGTGAGTTACCCTCTCCAAGGAATATGTCCAACTGGCTGGCACATACCGAGCAATGCGGATTGGGACAAGCTAGTTCGTTACATAGACGGATCAAACAGTACGGAAAGCCCTTACAGCAGCGAAACGGCAGGCAAATACCTCAAGACTACTACAGGTTGGAAAGTAACAAACACTATCAACGGCAACGGCACAGATGCCTTTGGTTTTGCGGCTTTGCCGGGTGGTATGTACAATATTGATGAAGAAGACTTCACCGCTTTGGAAGTAGGCGCAATTTGGTGGAGTTCCGATCAGGACGAAGATAGTGAGTACAGCGATGATTATGCCTACGACCGATATATGGTTTACAGCAATTACATTCGCGCTGGCTCCGATGACAAGAGTGGTTTGTTCAGCGTTCGTTGCATTATGAATGATAGGTAAACAGATATCTGTCGTGTGCTTACCCCCACTCCCTGAACACAAAAAAAGCGCCCAAGCACATCAACGCAAATCCAAGCACATAATTCCACTTTATGCCTGCGCCTAGATAGAAAACTGAAAAGACTAAGAACACAGAAAGAGAAATAACTTCCTGAATGGTTTTAAGCTCAGCAGGCTTGTAAAAATAAGAGCCTATTCTGTTTGCTGGCACTTGCAAGCAATATTCAAAAAACGCGATGCCCCAACTTGCTAAAATCACAAGAGGCAGAGCTACCGTTTTATACTTTAGGTGCCCGTACCACGCGAAAGTCATGAAAATATTGCTGAAAACGAGCAAGATTATTGGGGCAAAGGGATTGTTAAGCATAGGGTATATATAGTAAATGTTGGCTAAGTTACTAGGCTAGTAGCTAGTGGCTAGTGGGGAGTGGTAGAACCTCAAAAACGAGCATTTATGAGACGACCACTAGCTACTTACCACTAGCCACTCCCAAACATTTAATTAATCATTACTTACTATATTTATACAAACAGGAGAAAGGCTATGAAAAAGAAAACAATTTTTGCGGCAATTCTATTATCGCTATTCGCCTGCTCTGATGCGGACTTGGTTGGAAAAGATTCCGTGCGAGCTTTTGAGGATATATTGCAATCTATTCCAGCCGTAGATGCAGGGTCTGAGTGGTCTGTTGTTGCGCCGGATAGCGGTGCGCGGTTTTTGTGGAATGGCGAGAGCGCGAATATGCTGATAGACATAGAGCCTTTTGTGGAGGCTGGTTTGGATGCTTCAAAATTTGGCAACATAACCGATGGAGTGCTTTCCACAAGCGTGGATTTTAAAAGTTCGAAATTGGAAAAAACAAAAGCCATTGACGATTTTAGAACGATGGTGGGCAAGGAGCGAAAAAAACTCGGCTATCATTTTGACTTAGACCATTACAATTTGCTTTGTGGCGAAGGCAATTTGTTTGAGTGGGCAAAAGATGTGGAGAAAAACGGAACCACAAAAGAAAATCAGGATAAAGACATTGTGTTTGTCTTGAATCCCGAACCATTGATAGCGGCGGGCGTGGATGCGCAGCACGTGAAAGGCTGGGTTTATGCCCAAGTAAAGGTGGATATAAATGGCAAAAAAACTGATGTGTGGAAATTTCTTAAAGCGTTTGATTTAAAATAAGACAGGTATATATGGAAAAAACAGTTATTAATGTAGATGGCATGTCTTGCGAGCATTGCGTTAATGCCATCACAAAGGCGGTAAAGGCATTGCCGGGCATAGCGAAAGTCGCGGTGGATTTGTCAGCAAAGAGCGTTGCGGTGGAATATGACTCCAGCAAAACAGCTCTGGACAAAATCAAGGCGGAAATTGAAGAGCAGGGATATGACGTTTTGTGAAATTTCTTTTGTCTGAACCACGATTCTCTCGATTAGAGGATTTTCCCGATTGCGTATTTATGCCCTAAGAATAGGCAGAGCCGCTGAACTCGCGGGAATGAGCAAGGTAAATTCCTGTATCCAACCTAGACTATTGAGTTTCCAATTCATCCAGCAACTTAACTCTATTCACAAAATCCTCCGCTGTTGGCAAAATCTTCGCATATTCTTTTGGTAACTTATCAAGCAACTTAAATTCATTCACGCTAATAGGCTTCTTTATATCGCGCAAGGCATATTCCGCTATCACTTTCTTTTTGTTTTTACAAAGCAAAATTCCGATTGTCGGGTTGTCTGTAGGTCGTTTCAATAGGTCATCTACAGCGGAAACGTAGAAATTCAATTTACCTGCAAATTCTGGCTTAAAATCTTCCATTTTTAGTTCAATTACTACAAAACAACTTAATTTAAAATTGTAAAATAGCATATCGACATAAAAATCTTCACCATCTATTTCTAAATGATATTGGCTACCAACAAACGAGAATCCATTTCCAAGTTCCAGTAAAAATTTCGTAATATGGGAGACCAACGCATTTTCAACTTCACGCTCAGCCATTCCTTTATTATACTCCACAAAGTCAAAGATATATGGGTCTTTCATCGTTTGCTGCGCAAGGTCGCTTTGCGGGGTTGGCAGCCTATCTTTGAAATTGGTAGTTTTGTCAGCAATGGCTTGGCGTGCATACAGGTTGCGGTCAATTTGCATATCTAGTGCATTGCTTGACCAGCCGTTTTCTATGGCACGAGCGATATACCATTTCCGCTCATTATTGTTTTTTACCCTGTTCATTAAGACTATATGGTGTCGCCAAGGTAATTGCGCAACAGGTTGTTGCGTAAATTCTAAATTATTGTAAATGCTGGCAAATTGTGCCATATATTGCAGATTTCTGGTTGAAAATCCACGTTGGTTTGGGAAGCTGTTTTTTATGTCCCGTGCAAGATTTTGGATAAATTTACCGCCCCAAGTTTTATGTTTATTAATGCTTTTGCCGATATTCCAATAAAGAGCAATAAGTTCGGCATTTGCGTTTAAAATAGCACGTTGCTGTGCAGCTTTAATCTGCTTCTTAATATCTTCCACAACTTGCAGATACTTTTTGGTATTTATGAGCATTATGACCTAAAATATAGTAAATGAACGCTTACTCTAGCTTTCAATTTGAACCTGTCAGAAATCCCGACTGGTTGAGATGTGCTGGCTACGATGCTGGTTTCTTTTAGGTTTTGTGTTAGGGCGACTGGAAAGTAGGTGAAGAATATTCCCTAATGGTGGAAATGTAGAAAAATATCTTGACAAATATTTGAGAGGCAAGGTTTGGTAGCTACGTTATTTTTGCTTTCATTGCATCTCCTTTTTAAGCGTTTCTGCCGTAATGCTTGTTGCACGGTTAATTTTGTTTGAGGTTTTCTCGTCAAAATATTTTCCTGTTGTTTCTGTTATAATGTCTGCTGTTATATCTATTACTTTATTTCGTATTTTCTTTTTTATATACCGAAAACAGCAAACTGACAGAGCTATAACAGCAACAAGTACGGCAATAACAATTATCCAATTGCTCATGATATTCTAGTCTTGCAAGCAACGAACGGAGTATAGGTCCGTCTTATCGTAGTAGTCGCTGCTCACAATGGCGTTGCTGTAGCTCATGTACCGGTAGTAGGCGACTATAGCACCGTTCTCCGTGGCAGTCCACCAATAGCCGCCGTTACCGACAAAGCGGAAATTGCCACTTGAGTAGCCGAAGCCGCCAGGCAGAGCCGAAAAATCGTAATCATCCGTGCTGTTGCCATCATTCAACCAGCCAGTTGTTGCTTTCAAATATTTCCCGGCGCAACTACTGCATCCTTTGTCATTTTCAACGTAGCTTATAAGTGCTGACCACTCGGCATTGCTTGGCAAATGCCAGCCGGACGGGCATACCGTCTTGGCAGTTTCCCAATCGTAAAGCCTACCATATTTACTACAGTTTGCAGGGTCGTTATCATAGCATACGCTACCGCTCACGTCATCGTTGAGGTTCTCTGCCATCCAAGTCTGGTTACCGATTTGAACAGTTCTACCGACTACATCGCTTCCGCCATTACCTCTTGATGAAGAACTTGCTGGCGTTTTGCTAGAAGAAGATATTCCCGTGCTGGGGCTACTGCTTGGTGTGGGGCCTCCGCCATCATCTCTGCTGGAGCAAGAGAAAGTGAATGCCAAAGCAAGCCCAAAGCCTGCCACAAATGCGATTTTAGAGAATTGTCTTCTCATAGTATGCTCTCCTATTGTTGAAAGGGTGAAATTGAAATTCTGAAAATCCCGAAACTTTTTTCCTCAGTTTTGCAAAATTTGTATATTCATTTATCTGATTAAGAAACGACATTGCTAACCGCAACGCCATTCAAACCCCAGTGGATAAAGTCCAGACATAATAATCATAGTGCAAAGATAGAAAATTTCAAAAACCTTGCGGTACAGGGTCTGCCTTATAACTATATTTTATTTAAATGCGCATAACATTCATAACCAATCCCAGCGTTTGCAATCGAAACTGCGATATATGCTTTTCCAAGCAAGCACCGCTTGACTGGGAACCGATGCAAGAAATGGATTTTGCAATTATTGAAAAAGTTGTAAATTCGTTTTTACCACTGGGCTTAAATGAGATAATTCCAAGCACCATAGGCGAACCATTTTTATATTCTCATTTTGAGGATTTTTTGTTGCTTGCAAAAAAAACAAATGTAAAAGTTAATCTAACCACAAACGGCACATTCCCAAACGGCGGATTAAAAAAATGGCTCCCATTGCTCTTGCCAGTTTTGAGCGACATAAAATTCAGCGCAATGCACGGAAAAATCCCGCAAAGCATTTTTGAATTTATAGAAGAATGCAAAACCAACCAACCAACAATAACAATACAAGCCACCCTAAACAAAAACGACAAACTAGACGAAATTCCAAGTGGCGTAGATAGAGTAAAAATATACGAACCGTGGATATTGAACAAACCACTAGCCACTAGCCACTCCCCACTCCCCAAAAATTCTTGCCCTTTCCTAACCAAAGAAGCCTGGGTTTGGGTGGACGGCACATTTCAAGTTTGCCCTAATCCAGACGCTCGCTTTGGAATGAGGACAAAATTTCCCTTCGGCGATTTTGGGAATTTTGCAACCCAAGACCCCTTGTCAATTTGGAATGGAGAGGCTTATAGAAATTTTTGCAAAAATTACAAAGAAAATGCTATTTGCAAGAACTGCAAAATGCGATGTCTTTCTTAATCTGTTCCTTTAAAGCATCAAGGCTATCGAATTTTATTTCGTCTCTAATCCGTCCGGCTAGTTCAACGGATAATTTTTTGCCGTATAAATCTCCGTCAAAATTTAGCAGATGGGCTTCCAATCCAACAGGGCGGCTTCCTAGCGATGGTCTGTTGCCTATGTTTATAACTGCTTTGTGTTTTTGATCCTCAAAAGATGCTGTTCCAAAATACACTCCGTTTTTTGGCAAAAGTTTGTAGTCTGGCAAGTGCAAATTAGCTGTGGGGGAGCCGAGCGATTTTCCTTGCCCCAAGCCGTGCACAACAATTCCGCTGAGGGAGTAATTTCGCCCAAGCATTGCATTTGCCAAATTCACATCTCCTTTTTTTAACGCATCTCTTATGCGCGATGAGCTAATTGCTTCGTTTTCAAATAAAACCGGATTTATTTCGTGGATTAGCAAATCGGGAAAAAATGCCCTTAGCGTTTCTGCGCTGCCTTTGCCGCCTCGTCCAAATCTTTGGTCTAAACCCAGCACCCAAATTTTTGTGCCATATTTTTGTATTGCAAAATCATTCACAAATGAACGGAATGGCACTGCGAACAAATCTTTGTCAAATTTCTGCAAAACAAGGGGAACATCAAAACTTTCAATCAATTCCTTTTTTTCATCACTGGGAGTCAAAAGCTCTGGATGCCCAGGTTCTTGAATTATATGCCTTGTGTGCGGTTCAAAAGAAATAGCCAAAGGCTGCGTGTTATTTTTTTGCGCTCGCATTTTCAATGCTTCAAACAAGGCTTTGTGCCCCAAATGGCAACCATCAAAATTACCCAAAACAATTGCAGTCACGGATTGTAATATAGAAAGATTCGCAAATTCTATATTTTAAAGCAATGAAATTCAACGTATTGAGAAATATATTTAAATGCTTATGTTTGCTACTAATTTCCTGCTCGTCCCAAATGCCTAAGGAACACATTATGCTGCCAGAAAGCCAAACTGCCGACACGGGGCGTGTGGAGCCGATTTTTGAGAATGGAAAATTTGCTAACCCATTTCCTTTTAAGCCAGTAAAAATGAACCCTTGGAAAGGCATTAAAATTCATTTAGGCGAAAAGGGAATTACCAGACCCCCAAAGCCTTTGCCTGCTGATGCCGTGGATGTTAAAATGGCTTTTCCAGAAGAGCAAACAGGCTTGTATGTCACTTGGCTTGGTCACTCTTCGCTTTTAATGCAAATAGATGGCGTACGCATATTGATAGACCCTGTTTTTAGCAACAATATTTCTCCAGTTCCATTGATTAGCGTAAAACGTTTTCAAAAAGAAATTCCTGTTAAATTGGAAGAACTGCCTTTTATAGATGCAGTTTTTATTTCTCACAATCACCGCGACCATTTGGAGAGGCAAACCATTACCGAACTCGCACCCAATGTTGGATACTTTTTGGTTCCTATGGGAGTTGCCAGCATTTTACACGAGTGGGGAGTGGATTCCGCTCAGGTTCGCGAGTATAGTTGGTGGCAAGAGGCTTCTGTAAAAGGATTGTCTGGGCAAATACTGAAATTCGTCTGCACTCCGGCACGTCATTTTTCGGGCAGGGGCTTAACCGATTGGAATAAAGCCTTATGGGCTTCTTGGGTTTTCATCGGTTCCAAGCACCGAGTATTTTACAGCGGAGATACTTCATACAGTTTTCATTTCAGGCAAATTGGCTACCACTACGGACCTTTTGATTTAGTGCTCATGGAAAACGGTCAATACAGCATTCATTGGCCAGATAGCCATATAATGCCCGAAGATGGTGTAAAAGCTTTTATGAAGTTGAATGGCAAATATATGCTCCCTGTGCATTGGGGCAGTTTTAACTTATCAATTCATGATTGGTGGGAACCCATTGAAAGAGCGAGCAAAGCGGCACAGGAAAAAGGCGTTAATCTGCTAACGCCTCGCGTTGGTCAAACTTTGTCTATAGATGAAAATCCGCAAACAGAGCCGTGGTGGAGAAGTTTTTGAATAAGCGAAAAGCTGTTGAGGCTGTCCTTTGGTTTATTAAAGAAAAGAAATTATCAAATATACCGCATTATTAAATTTACCATTGCATAATTTATAAATCGTTAAAATGGCAATGGTGGTGGCAAAATAAGGGCAACACATACGCACATATAGGGGCAAGGCGCGCCTTGCCCCTACGTAACCACATTAATTGATTTCCTATATTTATTGTATGTATAATCCTAAAAAACATCATCGGCATTCTATACGGTTAAAAAATTATGATTATAATGATGGATTTTATTTTGTCACTATATGTTGCCAAAATCGTGCCTGTATATTTGGAGAAATAAAAAACGGAATAATGATGCCAAATGAATACGGAAAAATTGCTATAAACGAATGGTTAAAAACCGAGAGTATTCGCAGCAATGTCAAATTATATGAATTTGTTGTAATGCCCAATCATATTCACGGAATTTTGGAAATAAACCATATCCCCAACACAACCATAACAGTAATAGAGGAAACCAAAGCAACCGTAGTACTGGGCAAGGCGAGCCTTGCCCAGTACATTGCCATACCAGCCCAATCGATTTCAAAATCAAGGCAAGAATACATTATCGTCTATTATTGGTTCATATAAATCTGCCGTTTCTAAGCAAATACACGAAACAGGATTTATAGGTTTAATATGGCAAAGAAATTATTATGAACAAGTTATTCGCGATGAATATTCGTATCAAAACGTATCCCAATATATCACAAACAATCCGATGAATTGGCAAAATGACAAATTATATGCGGGGTAGGGATAAGGCGAGCCTTGCCCAATAACTCAGTTTACCGGACAACAGTGGCTTTTACTATATTCCATCCATGACAAAACACATTCCCAACCGCCTTTACATTTCAGAAGAAGAATTGCCTAAACATTGGTATAATTTGCGGGCAGTTATGAAAAATAAGCCCGTTCCAATGCTCCATCCCGGCACGCTTAAACCTGTAACTGCCGAGGATTTGGATGCTGTTTTTTGCAAAGAATGTATAGAGCAGGAGTTGGATGAAACAACTCAGCTTATCTCTATTCCAGAGGGAATTTTGGAATTTTACAAGGCTTATAGACCAGCCCCTCTTATCAGGGCTTATTTTTTGGAAAAGGCTTTGGAAACGCCTGCGGAAATTTATTACAAGCACGAGGGAACAAATACAAGCGGTTCGCACAAATTGAATTCTGCGGCGGCGCAAACTTTTTATGCAAAGCAAGATGGCTTAACAAGCCTTACCACAGAAACCGGCGCTGGGCAGTGGGGGAGTGCGATGTCTATGGCTTGTGCATATTTTGGATTGGATTTAACCGTATATATGGTGAAAATAAGTGCGGAGCAAAAACCTTATCGCAAAGCTCTTATGGAAACTTATGGAGCAAAGTTGATTCCATCGCCATCAAATACAACGGAGGCGGGCAAACATATTTTAGAGAAAATGCCAGATACCAATGGTTCTCTTGGCTGCGCAATTAGCGAGGCTATTGAAAAAGCGGTTAAAACTCCAAAATGCCGCTATGTTTTAGGCAGTGTTTTGAACCACGTTCTTTTGCACCAAAGCATAATAGGCGTTGAATGTAAAATTGCCTTTGACAAATATGGAATTAAGCCAGACATAATAATAGGTTGTGCTGGCGGCGGCTCTAATCTCGGCGGTTTGATTGCTCCATTTATGGGCGAAAAATTGCAGGGCAAAAGCGATGTGAGAATTATAGCGGTTGAACCAGCGAGCTGCCCTTCTTTTACAAGGGGAAAATTTGCTTATGATTTTGGCGACACAGCGCAAACAACTCCGCTTATCAAAATGTACACTCTGGGCAGTGGCTATATTCCACCAGCTCACCACGCTGGCGGGCTTCGCTATCACGGCATGAATTCCACTCTTTCGCAGTTGTATCATGATAAGTTTATGGAGGCTCGCACGGCAATTCAAACCGATGTTTTTGATGCTGCAATTAAGTTTGCAAAAATAGAGGGCATTCTGCCAGCTCCAGAATCTTCTCATGCGATAAAGGTTGCTATAGATGAGGCTTTGGAATGCAAACGTACAGGCGAAAAAAAGACCATTCTCTTTGGCTTAACGGGAACTGGTTATTTTGATATGAGTGCATATATGCAGTACAATGCAAAAACCATGAGCGATCACGTTCCAACGGATGAAGAGTTGAAACAAGGATTTGCCAGCTTGCCTGAGATTCCCCTGAAATAATCCGTAGCCGTCATTCTTTTTTTGCCCTCTGCTTGAACTTCCAAAATAGCGAGAGTTCCGTTTCCCGTGCCAGCTAAAATCGTATTTTTTTGAATGGAAATCTCACCAGGTTTCAATGAGCAATAATTATCAATGGCAGTTTTTCTTATGAAAATTTTTTGTCCGTTAAGGTTTGTGTATGCACCGGGCCAAGGGGTAAAGGCGCACAGCCTTTTGTGAATTTGGAGTGCGCTCTTATGCCAATCTATTATGCCATCTTCTTTTTTCAGTTTTGGAGCGGGGCTTGCTAGTTCGTGATTCTGTTCCAGCGGAGTGAAATTTCCGCTTTGGAGTTTTGCAAGCGCACAGTCCAATGCTTCACAGCCTGGAGCCACCATTTTTTTCAGCAAACTCTCCGTTGTGTCGTCTTGTTCTATTTTTATTTCCCTTTGCTCCAAAATAGGTCCGTGATCCATTTTTTCGTCAAGCAAAAATATAGTTAAGCCCGTTGTTTCTTCGCAATTTGCTATTGCCCACTGCACAGGTGCGGCACCCCTATATTTGGGGAGCAAACTGCCGTGAATATTTACTGCTCCAAATTTTGAAGCGGCTAAAACTTCTTTTGGCAAAATTGAAAATGCAACAACCACAAAAATATCCGCATTTAATTTTTTCAACTCCTCCGCAAATTCGGGATTTTTTACCGATGTGGGTTGCAAAACAGGAATGCCAGCTTCCAAAGCGGCAATTTTCACAGGAGGGGAGTGCAGTTCCATTCCGCGCCCTGATTGCTTATCCGGCTGGGTTGCAACTGCTATTACCTCGTGTTCGCCTTTTAGGAGGTGTTTCAAAAATTCAGAGGCAAACTCTGGTGTTCCCATAAAAATTATGCGCATAGACTTAACCCCCCACCCACACCGCCTCTTTCCCAAAAATAGAATTCAGCTTTTTCAAATTTTCCCTCGTTGGGGAAATTTTGTATTTATTTGCTTCCATTTTATATTGGCAGCCATTATTTCCAGACACATAAAAACAGATGGAAGCTCCTTTTTCCTTGTTGTTTTCTTTGAAGAATTCCTTTATTTTTGAATTTTGAGTTTGGTCTAAAAAATCAGATTGCAATTCTATAAAGAAAGTTTTTGCTTGTTTAATTTTTTCTTCTAAAAATTCGATGGAATTTACCATTAATTGAGGTTTGTTGTTGAAAGAAGATATTGTGAGCTTGCCAGAAGCGAGAACAAGAGAGTCTTTAAAACTTTTTTCTTTGATGCTTTCCCATTTTTTTGCCCCGCAAAAGGCTTCCAATTTATCGTGCTTGTCTTGCAGAGTTAAAATGGCTATTGTGTCATTGTTTCTGGTTGGCTTTTCGCTCACGTTGCTCACAAGTGCGGCAATTTTAACAAAGGTATCTATTCGGTTGTGCATTTTTACCTTGTCAGAAAGGTCAATGTCTGCAAAGCCCCTGATTTCCGCATAATATTCATCCAAGGGGTGGGCGCTTATCTGCGCTCCTAGCGTTTTTTGCTCTTTCATAAGGCTGTCTAAAAAAGACCATTCCACAGATTCTTCCAAATTTGGTTCCTCTTTGGTATCATCGCCAAACAAAGCCATTTGCGCAGATAGTTTTTTAACCTTCCACGAAGAAGCATCTGTCAAAGCGAGTTCCACGGATGCGAATTTTTGAGCACGTGTGCCGGACAAGGAATCCAAGGCTCCGGCTTTTGCTAAACTTTCCAGGGCAATTTTATTTATGGTAACTTTCTCTTTATCGCATAAATGAAGCCTGCGAACAAAATCAAAAAAACTTTTGAATACACCGTTAGTTTTTCTGTCTCGCTCAATATCACGCGCCACAACCTCTCCGCATCCCTTTATTTGCGATAAACCCCATCTAATAGAACGTCCTTCCACACTGAATGCCTCTCTGGATTTATTCACATCTGGCGGCAAAATTTCTATTCCCATTGTTTTGCATTCTTCAACCATATATATCAGCTTTTCAAATTTTTCAACGCTCATAACAGCCGCCATATATTCCTGAGGAAAATTGGCTTTGAGGTATGCGGTTTGGTAGGCTACATAAGCATAGGTTGCGGAATGGCTTTTGTTGAATGCGTAGCCGCAAAAAGGTTTTAAGTCATTCCAAATTTTTTGCAGCAGAGGTTCGGGATAATTTCTCTCTTTTCCGTTTTCAAAAAATTCAGGCTGCATTTTTGCCATTTCTTTTTCATTCTTTTTTCCCATTGCCCTGCGGAGAATATCTGCCTTGCCCAGCGAAAAACCAGATAACACCTGAGCTATTTGCATAACCTGTTCTTGAAAAACAATAACTCCAAAAGTTTCCATTAAAATTGGTTTCAAACTTTCGTGATAGCAGTTTATCGTTGAAGGGTCGTTTTTCCCTTTTATATATCTCGGAATGTTTTCCATTGGACCCGGGCGGTAAAGAGCATTCATAGCGATTAAGTCTTCAAGGCAGCTCGGTTTCAATTCCTGCAAATATCTTCTCATTCCAAAAGAATCAAACTGAAACACTCCAATCGTATTTCCCTGCCCGAACATATCAAAAGTTTTGGCATCGTTCAATGGAATTTGGCTTATATCCAGCTTTTGTTTTTTTGTTTCTTCAATGGTTTTCACTGCTTCTTGAATTATAGACAAACTTGTTAGCCCCAAAATATCCATTTTCAATAAACCAATATCTTCGGTATAATGTTTATCATATTGCACAGCGGGGTCATCGTCTGGATCAAGGCGATAAATGGGAACAAGCTCCGTCATTTTGCAGGGTGCTATTATAAGTGCGGCGGCGTGCGTGCCGGACTGGCTTATAAAATCTTCCAATTTAACAGACAAATTCCAAAATTCCTTATAGGCTTCAGTGCTTTCTATTAAAGAATCCAATTCCTCATCTTGTTTTCTAACATCTTCCAAAGTGAAATGCTCAAAACCTGGCAACTTAAAAGGGATTTTTTTTGCAAAGGTATCCACATCGCTTATGGAAAGATCCATCACACGTCCAACCGCCCACAGAACCGCTTTTGCTTTCATTCGCCCATAAGTTATGAGCTGAGTTACATTTTCCTCTCCATATTTGTCGGAGACATAATCTATAAGCCTTTGCCTGTCTTTATCGGAAACGTCTATATCTATATCGGGCATAGATACACGCTCTGGGTTTAAAAATCTTTCAAAAAGTAGATTGTAGGGGAGTGGGTCAAGTTCCGTTATGCCGAGTATATAGGCAACTATTGAACCCGCAGCCGAACCGCGCCCGGGACCCATAGGAATGCCTTCGTGTTTTGCCCACTGAATAAAATCCTGTATTATCAAAAAATAACCTGGAACTTTTATTTGCTTTATGGTGGCGAGTTCCGTATTCACCCTATTCATTATTTTTTCATCATTAAGTCCGTTGGGATATCTAAGCGGAATTTTTTCTTTAACTAAATGCTCTAGATAATCGTATTCATCTGCAAATCCTGTAGGACATTCAAAGCGGGGCCAGAAAGAGGAACCCACATTTGTTTTTATGCTCACCTCGCATCGCTCCGCTATTTTCACGGTATTTTCCAATGCCTCTATATCATCTGGAAAAAGCTCGTACATCTCTTCTGCTGTTTTTAGGTAAAATTCATCTGTCTTGAAATATTCATCCGTAAACTCAAACAATTTCCTTTTTTGAGCCATGCACAAAAGGGCGGTGTGGCTTTGGGCATCTTCTTTTGACAAGTAATGAACATTGTTGGTTACAACGAGTTGCCTTTTATTTTGAGCAGCATATTTTCTCAAAAATTCATTTACCGAAATTTCCTCTTCTATATTGT
>Ga0268262_10000833_pt1 | contig 39941 bp, 29 predicted proteins | sample TergutNc150P3_FD_190354 | JGI IMG/M metagenome (GOLD analysis project Ga0268262, IMG submission 190354) | Nasutitermes corniger P3 segment gut microbial community from laboratory colony in Florida, USA - Nc150 P3 (SPAdes) (version 2) | ecosystem: Host-associated > Arthropoda: Insects >...
TGGGTCATGAGGGAATGAGATACTCATTGCCGACAAGGGAACTTATCGCCGACTCGATTGAATGTATGGCGACCGCCCACGCATTTGACGCTCTTGTCTTTATCCCCAACTGCGACAAGATAGTGCCGGGTATGCTCATGGCGTCGGCTCGGCTTAACTTTCCGTCTGTTTTTGTTTCAGGCGGACCGATGCTTGCAGGGCGCAAGGACGGAAAACCGCTGACGCTTACAACAATGTTTGAGGCGGTAGGCGCTGTCGCCGCAGGGAAGATCAGCGAAGCGGAACTTGAAGAGCTTGAAAACCTTTCCTGCCCGGGCTGCGGTTCTTGCGCAGGAATGTTTACGGCGAACTCGATGAACTGTGTAACCGAAGCGTTGGGAATGGCTTTGCCGGGCAACGGCACTATCCCTGCCGTAATGGCGGAACGTATCCGCTTGGCGAAAAAAACAGGAATGCTGATTTTGGACGTACTTAAAAAAGACCTGCGTCCAAAAAGCATACTCACGGAAAAAGCGTTTATGAACGCCCTCGCCCTCGACATGGCGCTCGGCTGTTCTACAAATACCGCTCTTCATCTTCCTGCCATTGCAGGGGAAGCAGGTTTCAAACTCGATCTTGAACTTCTTAACAAGGTAAGCGCAGTTACTCCCAACCTTTGCCGTCTTGCCCCTGCAGGGAAGGACGCAATCGAAGACTTGCACACGGCAGGTGGAATTCCGGCGGTCTTAAAAGAGCTTTCCAAAAAGAACCTTGTCGATCTTAAAGCCGCCACAGTGTACGGCTGTCTGGGCGACGCATTGAGCAAAGCGGAAAACCGCAATCCCGATGTTGTAAGACCGATTGAAAATCCCTACTCCGCAACAGGAGGGCTAGCGGCGTTGAAAGGAAACATCGCTCAGGACGGCTGTGTCGTAAAGCGAAGCGCAGTTGCCTCTTCCATGCTGAAACACGAAGGACCTGCAAGAGTTTTCGATTCCGAGGAGACGGCATTTGACGCTATCATGGAAAAGAAAATAAACGCAGGGGACGTTATTGTTATCCGTTACGAAGGACCTAAGGGCGGTCCGGGTATGAAAGAAATGCTCGCTCCCACGGCGGCTCTCGCAGGCATGGGGCTTGACGACAAAGTCGCCCTGATTACGGACGGACGTTTCTCGGGCGCATCCAAAGGAGCGTCTATCGGGCACGTCTCGCCCGAAGCGGCGTTGGGCGGAAACATCGGTATCATAAACGAAGGCGACATCATCGCCATCGACATTGACGGACTTTCTATAAACGTGAAGATAAGCGATGAAGAAATTGAAAAGCGGCGGAAAAATTGGAAACCTCTTTCCAAGAACCCTGTCGGTTATCTTGCCCGTTATGCGGCGCAAGTAGGATCAGCCGCATCAGGAGCGGTTTTTACTGATCCGAATAAAGGAGATTAAAATGCAGTATACAGGCGCGCAAATATTGGTTGAGTCTTTAATTGAACAGGGAGTGGATACGATTTTCGGTTATCCCGGCGGCTCGGTCTTGAATATTTATGATGAACTCTACAAGCACAGCGACAAAATCCGCCATATCCTTGTAAGCCACGAACAGCACGCCGCCCACGCCGCTGACGGTTACGCTCGCTCCACAGGAAAAACAGGAGTGTGCATTGCCACTTCGGGACCCGGGGCAACAAATCTTATAACCGGAATTGCCACGGCGTACATGGATTCAATTCCGCTGGTAGCCATTACAGGCAACGTCCCCACAGGTATTCTCGGCAAAGACAGTTTTCAGGAAGTTGACATTACAGGTATCTCCATGCCGATAGTAAAACACAACTGGATTGTAAAAAATGTTGACGACCTTGCGGAAGTTATCCGTGAAGCGTTTGAACTTGCATCGTCAGGACGCCCGGGACCGGTACTTATCGACATACCGAAAGATGTTACGGCGCTGACCGCAGAATGGAGTCCGTCAAATAAAAAGAAAGGCGAATTAAAGGACGAAACTCTTTCAGCGAGGGCGAAGCGTCTTGACGAACGCACTTCAAGGATAAGATTTACAGACGAAGAAATAGAAACAGCCGCAACTATGATTAAGGAAGCGAAGCGTCCTCTGCTCTACGCAGGCGGCGGAGTTATCAGCGCAGCGGCGGAAGAGGAACTTATCGCTCTTGCCGAAAAATTAAACGCTCCTGTGGCATTGAGCCTTATGGGAATAGGTTCGATACCGAAAGATCATCGTCTCTGCACGGGTCTTGTCGGAATGCATGGGACTGTGGCGAGCAACAAGGCGACGCAGAAAACAGACTTGCTCATCGCCATCGGCGCTCGTTTTTCCGACAGGGTTACAAGCAAGGCGGATATGTTCGCCAAGACGGCGAAGGTTATTCACTTTGACATTGACCCTGCCGAGATTAGCAAGAACATTGAAACCCACGCATGGGTGATAGGAAACTTGAAGGATACTCTTAAATGTTTGTTGTCAAAACTTCCTGCCAGTCTTAAAACCGAATGGGACGGCGAGATTGACAAATGGAAAACCCATTTACCCCAAACTTACACCCACGAAGTTACGTTCGCAAAGAACGCCCTCCACCCTCGCTTTATTATAGAAGAAACCGCGAAGGCGCTTGGGCAGGAAACAGTCGCCGTTACCGACGTTGGACAACATCAGATATGGACGGCGCAATTCTTCCCTGCCGAAAAGCCGAGATCATTTATAAGCTCAGGCGGACTTGGAACGATGGGCTTCGGTCTTGGAGCGGCTTGCGGCACAAAAATAGCGAACCCCAAAAAGCCTGTCGTGCTTTTTACGGGAGACGGCAGTTTTAGAATGAACTGCGCCGAGATGGCTACCCTCACCAACAATAAAATCCCGCTCCTGATAATTGTCTTTAATAACGGAGTACTGGGCATGGTAAGGCAGTGGCAGAGTTTCTTCTACGAAAAAAGATACTCGCAGACAAACCTTGGAGCCGCTCCCGATTTTATAAAACTCTGCGACGCCTACGGCATTAACGGTTTCCGTGCCGGAGACAGGGAGTCCTTTAAGAATGCGCTCCACTGCGCCTGTGAAGAACTGTCCGCCGGAAGATCGGCGCTAATCGAGGCTGACATCGACCGTGACGAGAATGTACTGCCGATGGTTCCTTCGGGAAAGCCTATTGACGAGCAGATTTTGTAGAGTAGACCGAAAAAATCCCATCTCTTGGCACATGAATTAATATAAATAAAATCCAGAATATAACCGTTCATGAAATTGCAGACCTCGCATAATTCCCTATCCGAATTGTTGATCGGGCGCTTCATAAACGAAATCGGATTTCAGCGGCAAGAACCGTTTCGCTGTCAAACCGACATACTTCGTTTATAAAACGAAATATGCCGGTCTAATGTCCGTCCGGCAAAGCGCGCCAACTTTGTTGACGGTACTTTGCGGACGGGCATTGCGTTTACCTGTTTAACTTCGACAAATCAAGAATCAGGTACGCTTTCATGACATTCATATCATCCCATGCGTAACTGTAATAACTGATGTCAAGCATACATTGATTTTGTGATTGGCTCCATGCTTCATAGCCAAGCATCTCTTTCAGCGGGAATACCAATTTCCCGTCTCTGTATAATGTATCCATCACCAGCGCCGGAGTATTGTTAGGTGTAGATTCATGCGCCGCCCATGTAGTGCCGTCCCCTTCCGGTATAAGATGCAATTGAATGTTTGTGGAAGCCGGCCTCGCGGCTACTTCAAGCACAAGCGTTGTCGCGGCCATAAATGTTTCAAGGCTTATTCCTGTGGAGACATTTCCCTGATCATCTACATAACCTTCGCTTGCCCAGCCTTTTTGACGGGCAGGCGCTCCCTGAATGGAAGTAGGCGGCAGCGGTAAAATGAAAATGCTCGGGTCCGCCTGAACTACCGGAGGCGTTCCGTCTCCGACGCGCTCCAGCGTCATAATGTCAACATCCGCGCCGTCAGGGTAGAGGCGGTTGTCGGCATCGTTCGGGTAGGCAACGTTTGAACCGGATGGGACATTGACACCCACGCCGTCATTGATGAAAAACAGCTCGACAAAATAGCTGCCTGCGGGCAGATAGAAATCCCTGTTAGCTGCAACCATCGGCGCGTTCCTCCAGCCGCCGGACGGAAGAACGGCGTTCGCAGGCACGACAAAGGTACACAGGATATTGTAATCAGCGTCTCTTAACAGAATCGTCTGCGCCTTTCCGCTGTTGTTAACGGCGCCTAGCGCGGCTCTGTATGTGCCCGCCCTGTCCACGTTCAGATCGTAACGTATCCATTCGCCGATGTGCGTTCTTGTGATATACGACTCACTTGGCCCGCGCCCTCCGAGGCCGTTGGCCGGACCGTCGGAAGGATCGCTGCGTTTTCCGCCGAGATTGTTTTTGGCAAATTCCTGTTTGGTCAGATACGCGTGGTACATGCCCCCTTTCTTCCAGCCGACAAGTTCGACCTGGTTAACGCCTGATGCCGCGATCTTATGAACATCGACCCATGGTATGGGGATATGGCTCACCGATCCCTTGAATGAATTGAACGCGGCGGAAAGAGCGGCCGCAGACGCGTCAGATGCAGCCTGCGTGGACAGCCTGTCTATATAGGTAAGCGATTCCTTATCCAGAACGGCCCTTAATGTAGTTTTTGAACCGACAGGATACTGGCCTTCCCATACACCTTCAGTGGCTGAAGCCAACGTATTCTTTACATCGTCAATCAAAGCTCTCAGAGCCGTTTTATTTGTGTTTACAGTAATAGCGTAATATGCGTTATACAATGCGACATACGCGGAATGGATATTGGCGGGCGAACCAGAGAGCGCGGTTTTCGCCGAGGCAATCGCGTTTTGAAAGGCATCCCAGCCGCCGGTTATATTGACCGACTGTTTCACGGCCTCACAATCCGGAATCAGCTTTTCCAAATCGGCGCGTACGGCTGTTTTACGCAGAGTGATGCTGTCGGTTACCGCGTCGGTATCGGTACGGTAGGTTGTAAAGATAAGCGTAGCGCCGTCTATGGTCATTACCGAATACTCGGGAACGCCTATAAAGCCGGGAGTATACGCCACCCATTCCTGGGCTTCGGGCGCGTACATTTTTTCGGTAGCCGATCCGGACAGCGCCATATAGAGCGCGCCTTGCGGCAGCACGTATACGCCGGGATTCGGTTTGACAATATTGATTCCCAACGGGTCCAAATTGACAGGCATCTGCGCGCTCTGTATCCTATTTCCCTTCATAAACATTGAACGCCCGTAGACATGGTCATGCCCGTTGATAACAAGGTCGATTCCAAATTCGTCCAGAAACGGGGACCAGGTAGGCTGCATTTTTTGCGCGTCCTGATAAGCGGTTCCCGCGTGATCGCCGGTTCCGAAAACATCATGATGAAAAATCGTTATTCTCCATAACGCGTCCGGATGGGAAGCGACAGCTTTTTTCATGAAATCTCTGTGTACCTCAATGTCCTTGACATTGGTGTTGATGCCTATATACAGCGTGTTGCCGTAGCTGAAGTAATAGTCGCCGCCGGCGCGTACAAACAAATCGTCGCCTTTGTCCACGTCCAGCTCATAGTGGTTGGGCCAGTAATAATGCAGGGGCATTAGGGCGATCTGTTCGGCCGGAGCGCCAAGGAAGTCAAAGGTGTCGTGGTTGCCGATTACGGGGGTGACGGGAAGACTCCTGAGAATTTTGGGCGCCATTATATAATCATACTGTTCCATGCTGTTGCTTTTATCCGCCTGGTCGCCCGCGCTTAACAGAAAGCTGGCGTTCCCCGCTTTGGCAGCCGCCCTTTCAAGCGTTTTCTTCCAGGCCTCGCCTTCCCTCGCGTTTATCAACTGCGGGTCGCCTACCGCTATAACGGTGTATGCGCCGCCAGGATTGCCTGTCTTGAAGCTATAGACCGCGCTCCATTCAGAGCCGTCTCCCACCCGGTAGGCGTATTCGGTATTCGGGGCAAGTCCGGTTACAGTGGTCCTGTTAACGTCATAAACAGAAGTGCCGGCGCCGGTTATGCCGGTGAATTGGGCCGCGTTACTCGGCATTACATCATTAACGGCATCCGCTTTTTTCGCCAGTTGGACTACGGCGTTTTTGGCTGTTCCCTTCTCTGTCAGCCACGAAAAATTCATCTTTGCCGCATCGGCTCCGGGGGTAAGGCTGATGTGTGTCGCAAAGGTTACGTAATTTACAGCTAATTTTACGGTGCTGAATATTTCGAATTCTTTCGCCAGGTTTATTCCGTTTACGCCGTTTCGCGCGGTACCGCCTCTGTTTTCACCGGCTTGGGTATACCTGTTGGCTCCCCCGTCAGCTCCGGCGTCAACGGTAAAAAGGATATATATTTCGGCGGCGACCTTGCTTGTAGCATCATCGCACAGCAGCGCTTTTGGAAATATGATACTCGCGGTATTAGTTCCGCTTCCCAGAGCGCCCGTCAGCGCAATCTTTCCGGCGGTCAGGTTTGCAGTTGTCGCAAAAGAAATATCTCCTATTTCCCCGGCGTTTCCGGACAAGTCGGTCCATGCCAGAATTCGTCTGGTGGAATTATGCGCTGCACGGTAGTTAAAACTCAATGTACCGCCTTTGCTGTTACGAAGAATTCCTGCATCAATTTTGATGCCGCTCAATTTGAGCACATGGTCGTCAGTGCCGGTAATGCGCACATTTGTTTCAGCGGGATAGGTTTTCCAAACAAAAACAGTCGGGTCAATCTCTACAGACAATTTTACAGTGTCAAATATGTCGAACTCTTTTACCAGGTTTATTCCGTTTACGCCGTTTCTCGCGGTACCGCCCCTGTTTTCACCGGCTTGGGTATATCTGTTGTTTCCTCCGTCCGCTCCGGCGTCAACGGTAAAAAGGATATATATTTCATTCGCGACTCTGCCTGTAGCGTCATCGCAGAGCAGCGATTTTGGAATCTTGATACTCGCGGTATTAGTTCCGCTTCCCAGAGCGTCAGTCAGCGCGATTTTGCCTGCGTTCAAGTTTGCCGTTGTCGCAAAAGAAATGTCCGCTGTTTCCCCCGCGTTTCCTGACAAATCGGTCCATGCGAGAATCCGTCTTGTGGAATTGTGCGCAACGCGGAAGTTAAAGTTCAAAACGGCGGTATCGACACGGCGCAGTACACTCGCTTCCATGCCGATGTTGGTTAGCTTCAGCACATGGTTGTCAACGCCAGTAAAGCTCACATCAACATTCGTATTGTTAATTTTCCATAGAAAATCAACGGGAACATCGGCATTTACCTGAGTACCCGCCGAAACGCTGACCACGCTGTCTCCTCCGTCCGCAAAAATAAGTGCAGGCGCTGCCAGAATGACTAATGTAAATAAAAACACGAGGGTTCGTTTCATTTTTCTTTCCTCCATGCTATGCAATTATTTTTAAATGTATATCATTATGTTTGCGCATTAATGGATTTGTCAAGAAATAATGACAATTCAGGAACGGCAATGTTTATATTAATGAGCAAATCTTTATAAAATAAAATAATAAAATTCCGTCTCTTGGACACATGTATTAATTCTACTACAATCCTAAATATGACTGTTCATGAAATTGCCAATCTCGCAGGAGTCTCTATCGGAACTGTTGACCGGGTAATTCACAAACGAAGCCGGGTTTCTGCAGCAACCATAAAAAAGGTTGAGGCAATAATTGAGCAATACCAATTTACTCCAAATCCTATTGCACGGCGGCTTAAACGTAATCGGCCTTATCGTTTTTGCGCACTTCTTCCTCGACGGGAGCAGGATGCGGGCTATTGGGGGCAGATCATTACCGGCATTGAACGGACTGCCAGTGAAATAAAATCATTTGGCGTTGAAACAGAAATAATTGAATATGACCGTTATGATCCTGAAGCTTTTGAAAAGTCTTCCGCGGTTGTCTGCGACAAAAAACCGGAAGGACTATTATTCGCCCCCATCATGCAGAAACGCACCCGGTCTTTTATCGAAAAGATATGCGCGGAAAAAATACCGGTTGTTTTTGTCGATGCCGATATGCCGGGAACAACGCCGTTATGCGTAATAGGACAGGACTCATTCAGCGGAGGTTATCTGGCGGGACGGCTCTTTCATCTTTTTGCCGGTACAGTGTCCGCGCCTGTTGCGGTGCTGGACACGCATGGCGATGACTATAACATTACCCGCCGCAGAGAAGGATTTTTGAGCTATGCCGAAAAGAACGATTTCCCCGTAATAGTCCGCGAATATTCAGATTACGGCGGCGGCGATATTTCAGTAGAAAAAATCGCACAGTTCCTGAAGAAACATCGTCATCTTTCAGGCATCTTTATTACCAACTGCATGGCGCATCGCGTGGCGGAAGCGGCGAAACAACAGAAAAAAAAAGACCCTTTCCTGCTGGTAGGTTACGATCTTATTCCTTCCAACAGGCTTCTTCTGCTTGAAGGTCGAATAAATGCGATTATTTCCCAACGTCCCGAGGAACAAGGCCGGGAAGCTTTACTAACTTTGTTCCGTTCAATTGTCATGGAACAGGCTGTGGAAACCAAACTTGAAATACCGTTGGATGTGTATATTAAAGAAAATACCCGCCCTTTGCTTATAAATTAAAAAATAAAAAGTTGACAACTAAAAACAGCTATGTTAAAATAAATACTGCGTGTACGTTAACGCAAATTTTATATTTTAAGGAGAAAGATTATGAAAAAGAGAATCTTTTTACTCGGATTAGCGTTACTTTTAGTAGCAGGTATGGTATTTGCAGGCGGAGGTCAGGAAAAAGGGATCAAAGTCGGCATTGTTAATCTCCATCCGTCTGAATCCGGCTACCGTGAAGCTAACGTAAAAGACATGGACAGGGTCTTCAACGCAAAAAATGGATACAACGTAAGAAAAGCCAATGATAACACTCTCGACGCGCAGCTTAATGCAGCCAGGCAATTTATCACAGAAGGCGTGGAATATCTCCTGATTTCCGGCGCGGATGCGAACGGGTGGGATAGTGTTCTTAGGGCGGCAAGAGACGCCGGAGTTAAAGTGTTCCTGTTTGACCGTATGCTCAATGTTGATCAAAGCCTTTACGAGGCCGCTGTCGTTTCCGATATGGAAAATCAGGGCAGGACTGCCGTCGCATGGATGAGGTCATTGAACCTTCCTAATTACAATATCCTGCACATTCAGGGTCAGATCGGTTCCGCCGCCCAGATTGGCCGTACAAGACCGCTTGATGAGGCGATCAGAACCAACAGCAATTGGAGGCTAGTGCGCCGAGGTACAGGGGGAGACACTTGGAGCGCCGACGAGGCGAAGAGAATTGTAGAAGCCGCCATCGCCGCGAGAGAAAATTTTAACATCATTTATGCCGAAAACGACGGCATGGCCGAGGGCGCGATGAAAGCGCTTCAGGCAGCCGGCAGAACATACGGTGTCAATGGAGATGTCAAGATCATGGGCTTTGACTTCAACAAGTTTGCCCTTAGGTATGTCCTTAGAGGGGACTGGAACTATGATGGTCAATCCAGCCCCTTCCAGGCGGATGTTATTCATGGATTTATCCAGAAACTTGAAGCCGGTCAGCCTTTAGGCCTTGCCAACAAAATCGTCATCAATAATGAGACATACTTTGCCAATCCGGGCAAGGTGCCAACTCAAGCAGACATTAACAGGTACGGACTCGGTGATTAATTGCTTTATAAATGCGGACTTATAACTGAAGTGTTTTAGTGCCAAAAGGTGCGGATAATTGATATCCGCACCGTGTTTATTTTAGAAATAATTGTCATAACGATTACTTATAAGGAATGGCTTTATGGAAAATGATACCGTTATATCAATTCAAAAGATAAGTAAATCATTCCCCGGCGTTCAGGCGCTGGATAATGTTGATTTTATGCTGCGAAAAGGCGAGATACATGCCCTTATGGGCGAGAACGGCGCCGGCAAGTCAACCTTGATTAAAGTATTGACCGGAATCTATCAAAAGGATGCCGGTCAAATTTATATAAGCGGTATAGACAAGGCGGTTACGATCAAGTCGCCACATGAAGCGCAGAACATGGGCATCAGTACTGTCTATCAGGAAATTACGCTTTGTCCAAACCTGACTGTGGCAGAGAATATATTTATAGGGCGGGGTAAGTACAAATTTGTAAACTGGGACACAATGGAGAAAAAATCCAAAGAGATACTTGACAGCCTCGGTATTCCGGCTAACCCGACAAGCCAGCTTTCCACCTATTCACTGGCCGTACAGCAGATGGTTGCTATTGCACGCGCTGTGGATATGGAATGTAAAGCTCTCATTTTGGATGAACCTACATCTTCACTGGATGATCAGGAAGTCGAGAAACTTTTTGCGGTAATGCGCGGTTTAAAATCACGCGGCGTAGGCATTGTTTTTGTAACGCACTTTCTTGACCAGGTGTACGCGGTATGCGACAAGATCACTGTTTTATTCAACGGCAAGTATGTCGGTGAATATAGAATAGCGGAATTGCCGCCCGTACAGCTTATTGCCAAAATGATAGGCAAGGAGCTCATAGAGCTGTCAGAACTGCATAAGAAAGAAATAACCGCCGACAATGACACGGAAGTGCCTGTTTACGAAGCAGCCGGACTTTCAAGCGCGGCGGGCCTAAAACCTTATGACTTTAAAATTCGTAAGGGCGAAGTCAATGGTTTTACCGGCCTGCTCGGTTCAGGGCGCAGCGAAAGTGTGCGCGCTATTTTCGGCGCAGACAAAATTACAGGCGGCTCGGTGAAGGTAAACGGAAAGAAGGTCAGTATAACCAAACCCATTGACGCCATGAGAAATAAAATCGGCTATCTGCCGGAAGACCGCAAGAACGACGGCATCATAGCAGATTTGTCAGTTAGGGATAATATTATTCTCGCGCTGCAGGTTATGAAAGGGTTTTTTAAACCGTTTCCCAAATCCGAAGCAAAAGCTTTTGCCGACGAATACATCAGGATGCTGGGGATCAAAACCCCTTCCGTAAATACGCCGATTAAATCCCTTTCGGGCGGGAACCAGCAAAAAGTCATCCTGGCCCGCTGGCTGCTGACTCATCCGGAATACCTTATATTGGACGAACCCACGCGCGGCATAGATGTCGGCACGAAGGTGGAAATACAGAAGCTTGTGTTGAAACTGGCCGAAGAGGGCATGAGCATTACTTTTATCTCATCAGAGATCGAAGAAATGGTGCGCACTTGTTCGCGGCTTATAGTTATGAGGGACAGAAACATTGTTGGTGAACTGCGCGGCGGCGAAGTTACACAGGATAATATTATGCACACAATTGCCGGGGGGAGCGGACGAAAATGAAAATAAATGAAATAAAACGCCATAGCGGATTTCAATTGCTCATGCCTTTAATGATTCTGTTTCTGTTGGTGATTATAAATCTGATTGTTGATTCGATCCTTATGAAAAACAATCCTGATGCCAGCAGTTTTTTCAGCATTAGAATGATAAAGGATACCTTCGGCAATAATGTCTTCAGCGGAAACATTGTCAGCATATTAAACAACGCTTCGGAGCTTGTTATACTGGCGATCGGAATGACGCTGGTAACCGCCGCTTCGGGCGGACAGGATATCAGCGTAGGCGCGGGCGCGGCAATAGCAGGCAGTATTTTTATTAAGGTTGTCCGTTTAAGCCCGGACGTTACATGGCTTCCGATAATCATCGCCTTTCTGGTGTGCTGCGCGGCGGCGATGTTGTTTGGCGCGTTTAACGGAGCCCTGGTTGCCATATTTAAAATACAGCCAATGATCGCAACTCTGATCCTGTTTACCGCAGGCCGCTCTATCGCGTACGGGATCAACGGCGGAGCGTCTCCTAAACTCTTCGATAATATAACAAAACAAATCGGAACTTTTTTCTCCGGCGTTCCGGTCCCGACTCCTATATTTATCGTATTATTGTATATTATTGGATTTTTCTTACTGCTGAAATATACCAATCTTCGATTGTACGCGGAATCGGTCGGCATTAATGAAAAAGCCGCACGTTTAAACGGACTTAACCCCGTCGCGATCAAAATAATGGTCTATGCGGTTTTAGGATTATGCGTCGCCGCCGCCGGACTCATCAATACTTGCAGAATGCAAAGACTCGATCATCTCGGAATCCTCAGCGGCATTGAAATGGACGCGATCCTTGCGGTGGCAATAGGCGGCAACGCGTTAAGCGGCGGAAAATTCAGTATTGTGGGTTCAATAATCGGCGCATATACGATCGAAACATTGAATATGACTTTACTCAGAATGAGAGTGGACCCGGAACCGATAAAAGCCTACAAGGCGGTATTTATTATACTGCTCATGTTAGCCAGTTCGCCTGTTGTCAAGGAATATATCGGTAATCTGTGGAAAAAGCGGAAATTCATGATAAAGGGAGATGCATAATATGTCGGACATATTGAAGAAAACATTCTCTTTAAAAAACAAAGCGCCGCTTACAGATTCAAATCTGTTGTTTATGATTGCCGTTTGCATATTCGCAGTTCTGTATGCGCTTGCAATTATTTTTTTAGGCGGGAGCTTTCACAGGGTGCAGGGATTTGCCGATCTTTTAAATAATAACGCGGCTTTAATTATTCTCACCTGCGGCTTGAGCATCGTGATGGTAGGCGGCGGCATAGACATCTCGGTTGGAGGCGTAATCGCCGTAGTAACCGCGGCCTGCGCTGTCTACCTTGACTCAGGTAACGGAAGTGTATGGATGTCAATTGCTTTAGCATTGGGAATAGGCTTGGCGTTTGGGTTGGTGCAGGGATTTTTGGTGGCTTACCTTGAAATCCAGCCTTTTATTATTACTCTGGCAGGGATGTTTTTTGCCAGAGGAATGGCAACCATTATCACAAAATACTCGCATTCGGTCAAACTGGAAAGTTTTTTAGCTCTCAAAGAAACAAAAATAGAAATTGAAGCCTTGGGTTATACAGCTAAAAGCGGGAATTTAATACCGGTAACGATAGATATAGGAGTGATCATCGCTCTTGTTGTGGTTGTGGTTGCTGCCTTTGTTTTAAAATGGACAAGATTCGGACGCAATTTATACGCCGTCGGCGGTAATAGTCAAAGCGCGCTGACGCTTGGTATCAACGTTAAACGTACAAAGTTTTTCTCATACCTTATTTGCGGATTCTTGGCCGGCATAGGCGGTTTCGTCTTCCTTTTAAAGGCAGGCTCCGGTTATGCGCAGCACGCCATGTTTTTTGAAATGAAAGCCATTGCCTCATCAATTATCGGAGGCACGCTATTGACAGGAGGAGTCGGCAATATAATAGGTTCTCCGATTGGCGTATTGGCGCTTATGACGATTGACACGATTGTTCGGGCTTCCGGAATTACAACCGGAGGCAGGGAATATTTGCAGGATATCACAACAGGCGCAATGCTGTTCATTGCGCTTATACTGCAAAGCGTGATTCTCTCACGCCGAGGCAATGGCAGTTTTAAACAAATGATTCCTAAATGGCTGGGTTTCAAACGTAAAATCAGTTGACAAAGACAAGTTGTACATTAAGAATATTATAGTTAAGGATGCCATTATGGACGCAAAGCAGGCTATTATAGAAAATAAAACATCTCTTGGAATAGAGCTTGGTTCCACACGGATAAAAGCGGTATTAATTGACAATGATTACACGCCTATAGCGCAAGGCAGTCATGATTGGGAAAACAGACTGGAGGACGGAGTTTGGACATATCATCTTGACGATGTTTGGGCAGGGCTGCAGGACTGTTTCAGAAAGTTGGCTCTTGATGTGAAAAACCGTTATGACCTTGCGCTTTCATCAGTCGGCAGCATCGGAATCTCCGCAATGATGCACGGATATCTCGCATTTAACAGGAACGGCGATCAACTTGTTCCTTTCCGTACATGGCGAAATACCACAACCGAAAAAGCATCCGCCCTGCTTACCGAAAAATTCAAGTTCAATATACCTCAGCGCTGGAGCATCGCCCATTTGTATCAGGCGGTACTAAACGGTGAACCGCATGTAAAGGATATTGATTTTATAACAACTCTTGCAGGTTTAGTGCATTGGAAATTGACGGGGAAAAAAGTTCTCGGCATCGGCGACGCTTCCGGTATGTTTCCTATTGATAACGGCAATTACAATCCCCAAATGCTAAAACAATTTGACGATCTTATCGCTTCACATAATTACTCATGGAAAATCGGTGATATTCTTCCCTCAATCTTAAGCGCAGGTGAAAACGCAGGCGTCCTCACAGCGGAAGGAGCGAAACTGCTCGACAATTCAAGCTGTCTGCGGGACGGTATTCCTCTCTGTCCGCCGGAAGGGGACGCGGGGACCGGCATGGTTGCGACTAACAGCGTGGCGGAGCGCACCGGCAATGTTTCGGCAGGCACTTCTATTTTCGCAATGATCGTTATGGAAAAAGAATTGTCTAAGGTATATCCCGAAATTGATATTGTTACTACTCCGTCGGGAAAACCTGTGGCGATGGTCCACTGCAACAACTGCACTTCCGATATTGACGCTTGGGTAAAGCTGTTCAAGGAATTGATTGACATGAGCGGAGCTAAGATTGATAAACCCGCGCTTTATGACGCGCTGTATTACAAAGCTTTGGAAGCGGATGATGATTGCGGCGGGCTTCTTTCATACAATTACTATTCCGGTGAAACAATTACGGGAATTGATGAAGGACGTCCTCTTTTCGCGCGTCTGCCGGACAGCAAATTCACGCCGGCAAATTTTATGCGGACGCTTCTTTTTTCCAGCATGGCGACTTTAAAGTACGGCATAGATATTCTTACAAAAAATGAAAAAACGCGGATAGACAGCCTATTGGGGCACGGTGGTTTGTTTAAAACCAAAGGCGTAGGCCAGCGATTTATGGCGGCGGTCTTTAACGCGCCTGTTTCGGTGATGGAATCAGCGGGAGAAGGCGGAGCGTGGGGCATCGCTCTCCTTGCGGCATTTATGCTAGAGGGAAATGAAACTTTGGAAAAATTTCTTGCGGAAAAAGTCTTCGCCGGAATGGCAGGAACAAAGATTGAACCTGATCTTAAAGACGTTGAAAGTTTTCGTAAATTTATGGAACGTTATACAGCAGGGCTTAAAATTGAAAAGTCTGCGGTTGAAAATTTGAAAAGAGGTGATTATGAGTCTTAAAAAATACGAATACTGGTTTATAGTAGGAAGCCAAGACCTTTACGGAGATGAAACGCTTAAACAAGTCGCCGATCATGCCCGTATTATGACGGATGAATTCAACAAGGACACTTTGCTTTCAGGCACGGTAGTATTGAAACCTACGGCGATAACGCCGCAGGCGATACGATGTCTTTTTGAGGAAGCGAACGCATCAAACAACTGCGCCGGCATCATAACATGGATGCATACGTTCTCGCCTTCAAAAATGTGGATACAGGGGCTTGCGATCAACCGCAAACCGCTTCTGCATCTCCACACTCAATTTAACCGGGATATTCCATGGTCTTCTATTGATATGGATTTTATGAACCTGAACCAATCGGCGCACGGCGACCGTGAACACGGTTATATTCATACGAGGATGAGGCTTCCTCGTAAAGTAGTCGCTGGTTTCTGGCAAGATAAGGAAATTCGCCGCCGTATGGACGTGTGGATGAGAGCCGCCGCCGCTAGAAAGGACGGAATGGATTCTACCGTTATGCGTTTGGGAGACAATATGCGTGAAGTGGCGGTAACCGAAGGCGACAAGGTTGAAGCTCAAATCAAATTCGGCTGGCAGGTGAACACATGGGGCATAGGCGACCTTGCCGCCCGTTATGCGCAAATCAGCGGTGCGCAGGCGGAAAAACTTGCGGAAGAATACGCCGCATTATACGATCTTGCGCCTGATCTTAAACAGGCAGGCAAGGCAAGAAGCGCAATGCTTGAACAGGCAAAAATAGAAATCGCCCTTAAAGAAATGCTTGAAAGCGAACACGCGGGGGCATTCACAACTACTTTCCAAGACCTTCACGGTCTGCCGCAACTGCCCGGTCTTGCCTGCCAGAGGCTTATGGAACAGGGTTACGGCTTCGGAGCGGAAGGAGACTGGAAACAGTCCATGCTGACACGAGCCGCCAAAGTTATGGCTTCGGGATTATCAGGCGGCGTCTCTTTTATGGAAGATTACACCTACCATTTTGAGCCGGGCAAAGAAGCCGCTCTTGGCGCTCATATGCTTGAAATATGTCCGTCCATCGCCGAAAGCAAACCCCGCATTGAAGTTCATCCGCTGGGAATAGGCGGCAAGGCTGACCCCGCCCGTATGGTGTTTGACGCCGCTCCGTGTCATGCGGTGCTTGCGACGCTTATCGATCTTGGCAGCCGTTTCAGAATGATTGTAAATGAAATCGAAACTGTCAAAATTGAAAACGCCATGCCTAAACTGCCTGTCGCCCGAGCGCTCTGGAAGCCGTATCCCAATTTAAACGCCGCCGCCGAGGCATGGATAATTTCAGGCGGTACGCACCATTCGGTATACAGTTCCGCTTTGAACACCGAGTATTTTCGGGATTTTGCGGAAATGAGCGGCATTGAGTTTGTGCTGATCGACAAAGATACAAAACCGGTCCGTTTGCAGGACGAACTGCGCCGCAACGAAGCTTATTGGTCCCGTTAGCCGGATGTTATGTGAAAGTGAATTGAGAATGGGTATATACAAAACATTACGGGAAGAAGCATACGAAGCTAACCTTGAAATAAAGAGGCAAAATCTTGCCATTTACACATGGGGGAACGCATCCGCTTTTGATCCTGACAAGGGAGTATTCGCCATTAAACCTTCCGGCGTGGAATACGGTGAATTAACGCCGAAAAAGATGGTGTTAGTCGATATTGATGGAAAAGTAATCGGCGGAAAACTCAAACCGTCCTCCGACACAAAAACCCACCTTGTCCTGTACCGTGAATTTAAGGGCGTCCTCGGCGTAACGCACACGCATTCGCCTTACGCGGTCGCCTGGGCTCAAACCGGAAAACCAATGCCTGTCTTTGGCACGACTCACGCCGATCATTGCGCTTATGAAATCCCGTGTACAGCTTTTATGAATCCGCAGGATGTAAAAAACGATTATGAACTGGAAACCGGCAATTTAATTGTGAATACTTTTAAAAATGGCAATTTAGATTTTTCGCAAATTACAATGACTTTGGTTGCCGGACACGGGCCTTTTACATGGGGAAACAGCGCGTCTCAATCGGTGTACCACAGCGTTATTCTGGAAGAAATCGGCAAAATTGCGCTGTTTACCGTAACGATTGACTCAAACGCAAAACCGCTGCCCGAACACATCATCAAAAAACACTGGGAACGCAAACATGGAGCGAATGCGTATTACGGGCAGAAATAATTTTTTAAAGATGAAATATTCTTTTTTTTAAATTAGGTTTAATGCCTAATACTGTATCATTATAGAATAGTGTTAGTCTCTAGATATATCTTTATTTATTTTAAATAGTTCTCTATTTTGTGCAATTTAGAATCATTATTATTATTTATTTTATTGATTTTATACATAACTTTCCCATTAATAATAAGGTGTCTTTCTTCCGCAATGTTAAAATGGTCTGAACGGTCATTAAAATCGTCCCTTATATAACACATGGTATCTATCATATTATGATAAGTTCTACCTCCATGGTGCATTTCTAAAGATTTACTATAATGCGACAATGCCCGCTGGTTCTCACGATAACCGGATAACTGCTCTCTCCATTCTTCATCAAGATATTGTTTTAAATACTCACTTATTTTTGAATACTTTTTTATTTCCGGATTTTTTCTTTTATATTTCTCATACTCTTCATACCGCCTTATCCAAAATGAAAGTCTATCATGTATTGAACCAAAAAAGTAATGAGTAAAAGTATACGTTTCGTCCATTGTTTCTGTCAATTGCGTAATGTCTATCAAACAGTAAATTGTTTCAGCGAGAAGATTTTCAAATATTTTTATTTTTGCCTTTCTTTCATTATTAAAGTTAAAATATTTACCAAATATTTCTTTCGCGGTTTCATTACATCTTTCATTTTCAAAAATATATTTTATTTCTGATAATATATTTTCTTTTTCTTCTGATTTTCCAATAAGTTGTTGATATGTTATATAATTAACTTTAGATTTCAACCACAACCGGAAAATACTTCCTACAATACTGTAATTAATTTTATACGGCGAAGTGATACGTATATCATAATATTCTTTCAAATGTTCCGAGACTTTTGATTTTTTGTCTATATATGATTTTAATTCCAATTCTTTTACTATAATCCATATTCTGGTAATTTCGTTGTCTACCAAAAGATATTGCAATGGTATTATTTTATCAACCTCAACTTTATCAAAATCTTTTTTACGTTTATTTAACTCAAGCACCTTCAAATCGTCATTGGCGCGCCATAAATAATGAATGGCTCTTTCGCTTAATTGTTTGAAATAATTACAGTTATATATTTTATAATCTTTGAATAAACGAAGCATTTTATATATTTGGTATGAAGAACGTTTATACAGGCTGACTCTTCGATATGCTGATGATGATATGGAATACATTGCAAAAGCAGCATCTTTTTTGGTTTCCAATTGATCGATTTCCAAAGAGGGATATTTTCCATTTTCTTCTTTTGCTTCTAAATATTTTATGCAATTTTCTAAGAAACCATTTTTATTCTCTTCTTTTACTGAATTTATTGTATTACATATTTCTCCGTCTCCGATATAACATTCGAATTTATTATCTTCGATTTCTTTAATATTGTCTTTAATATCACAAGAAAAAAATACATTACCCCAATCAGATAATATCCTTGCCAATATCGTATAAAATTTCATATTGCAGTTTTTATTGTCATTCTTTTTAAGTTGCTCAATACTTTTACACAATAATATTTTTACAGTATTCCCGCTTTTCTTATCCAGTTTATCATAATCTGGTTTACCTAATAGAGTTGAAAGCGCTTTGTGATAATAATAACAAGCCGTGCAAGAACAATTTTCAGGTAAAATATCTGCATTAATGTTATTATCACATTTTTCTTCCTCATATTTATATTCATCTTTATCGTCTTTCCTATATTTCTTTTTCTTTTTCTTGCATTTCAAATCCGAATTTTTATAATATAAAACATCCGCCACCCGCGAGTAGAATTCGGCTTCAAGGAGTTTGGCCTCTTCGTGATCTATATCGTATGTCAGGAATTTAAATTCTTTATCCAACTGTTCCAGATGATTGCGGGTAATGCCGCCCATATGACTTAGTTCGAGTATTTGAAGTTTGGCGATAAAAGGCAAATAGATCATTTTCAAGCCTTCAAATGTCATCTTTTTTAATAAACTATCATAATATGGAGAAATTTCCTTATAATACAGCGGCTGAGGTGAGTATTTATATATATCCCGTCCTTGAATAATTCTTTTACATAGTTCACCGTAAGTCAGATAGGCAAAATCATATTGTTTTCGTTTCTCATAAATAATCCCTAATCTAAGCATATTACGTATATATACATAAAGCTGTTCCATCGTCATTTTTTCATTTTCACGAAGCGCTTGTACTGCGCTTTTATAATAAGCTTCAGCTTCTTCCAGTTCATCATCATAGTAATGTAAATCGCCCAACACTCCTTGTAATGAAGAAATAGCGTCGATATATTTATCAGAATACTTTTCACTCTTATCTTCTTTCTGATATTCCTTTTTAGTATTTTCCAAAAGGTCTTGATAATGTTTTTTTAACGGTAATGTTTCATCCAGAGAGAAACTGAACAGAGCGGAGAAAACTTCGTCTGTTTTTGCCATTGCGAAAATCTCATTGGCGATTAATCCGTCGAATTTATACTCCGAGAGGCTGAAATTGGATTTGTTAATATGTACCTGAGCTAAATAATTAAGCAAATCCACAGCAACAGATTTCAATTCCGGCGCGCGGTTTACCTCCAGCATCTCCGGTGACATATCAAGGTGTTTCCATGAAAAAGAGTTTTTGTGGAATTTAAACAGAAAATCTACAAATCGCAAAGAAGACACAAGTAATTTGTCGCTAAGTTCCTTGATATTACTTTCAGCCAAACGGAAAAATATCGGCGTTATCAGGTACGCGATAATTCCCAGAGTATATTGTTTGTAATAGTTGAAAGATAAAAAGCGCTGTGAACTATGATAGCGTTGCACTAACAGTATATTATTTTTATTGTCTCTTTCATTACGAATTTCAATAAATGACTCAAAAAGCTGCATCATTTTCTTGGGCGCGCCTTTGCTTACATGCGCAAGATAAATGATAAATTGCTGCAATACCGCGATTACTTTCTGCACTATTTCTATTTTTTGCTTTTTATCTTTTAAATCTTTATAAATCACATTATCTAAATAAACTCTATAATTTTCCAAATCGTACGCTTCTACCGGATAATCATGAGGAATAAGCCTTCTGCAGACAAATTCTTCGGGCAGAGACGCTATACTGGATTCCTGAGGTAATGATTTCTTTCCTGTATGGTGATCAGAAAGAAAACTTGGCACAAGGATAACAACATTAAAAATACTGCCGATATAGTTATTTCTTTCAGATACGTCAGCCAAATGAATGTCGAACATTTCACGTCCGGCAATAAATATGAATTTTGCCCGCGCGGTAGAAAGAAAATACTTCATATTGGACAATATTCTTAAAATTTCTGTTTGCCTGTCGCGCGTAGCATGAATGGAAAAAAGAGCCGCTTTTGTCTGTGAGTTTTCCTTTTCAGAAGCATCACCAGGCTCCACTTTGTCCAATTCGTCAAATACAATGACAATGTTAGGACGGCACATAATGACCGGTATTCGCCGTATATCGTATAAAATATCCTGCAATTCTTTTTCTATTTCCCGCGCATCTGCAACATTACGCGATTTCTTCGCTCTTATTCCAAGTATAGGGCCGTTTTTCTCATTGTTAACCCCTATTGATCTTTCACGTTCTGTACTATGTATAATGTCGCTGTTTAGTTTTTTCAATCTTTTCATTATTATTCGATGGGTAACAAGAAAAGGCGTAATCCAATTACAATTGAAAATAATTACAAAGAATATATAAATTAAAATAAATGATAACCATAGAAGATAGTCAATCCTAAGACCAATTCCCATAAATAGTTGGTCAAATGCATATAAAATATTGCCTATTTTAGTACTTACTTTATTACTTAGTTTTGGCTTTAGTATTATATGTTTATTTTGTACTTCATTAATACTATCTTCAATTTTTACTATTTCAATAACTACCATATTTTCTATATTAGAAAAATCAACTTCTGACTGTTCTTTACTTTTTATTGAATTGCAGAATTTTTTATAAAAATTTTGTTTTTCTATAATGGGACTAAAAAAATACGCAAAAATAAAAATAAAAACAAATGCAATAATCCGCCAAGGCAGAATATTAATTGAACGGTGATATTTTTTATATTCGGCGCTTAAAGTGCGTGTTATCAACCGCAAAATATCTTTTTCATCATTTAATTTATGACCGAAATTTATGCGTAAATACAGGCGGCTGTGATTCTTTATGTAATTCTTAATTGGAATTAAAATAATATTTTTTAATTTAATAAAAAATATATTATTATCTTTTGAATATTTTTTCTTTTTAGTTTTTAGTTTGTCTTTATGAAATATATTCCTTATGAACCGAAAAAATATAAAAACAAAAAAAATAATTAAGTATCCGAATAATTCAGCTATGAGAGCGGTAACGGTTAATTGAGAAATATTTTTGTAAAATATTTGCGTAAAACTGACAATCAATATTATTTTCAATAAGTATTGCGTCTTTCCGTATGGGTTATATGGATTTGTTAAATAACTCAATTCAATAAATGCAGATGTAATACCGTTAAAGACCGTTTTAACGCAATATTTAACCTTATCAAGAAAACACTGTTTAGGTTCGGAATATTTTCGTCTATAACTATTAAAACAGCACAACAGGATGAAAAATAAAGTAAAAATTAAGCTCCAAAATATAGTAAGATTTGTTAAATTAGAATTATTATCATTCAAAAAGAATTTAGTTAAGCGATTAGTCCCGGCAACAGCCAGAAAAAGGAGAAGTAAATATTTTATATTTTCGATAATTCCGGAATTAGGTTTCAACGAGGTTTCATTGATCACCCAACTGATTAAACTTGTTTTACCTACGCCGCGATTTCCGGCTATTAAATAAACGCCAGGTTCATCAGGAGAATCTTCCACTACTTTTTTTATTTTTTCCCGTATTCGCTCCCTCCCGATAAAAGCATGAGGCGAGTCTCCGGATGCCGAATGACTAAAACTGTAATGCGGAAGCTCAATTCGTATTTTTTTTATTTTTGAATTGAGAATATCCGGAGTGGGCTTCACAAATAAATCTCCAAAAAATTAATTTTCATTATCCGTTTCACAGCATACATAATATTTACCTATTATTAACAACCTCCAAAGTTTCAAGAAGCATTATTTTTATCTTTGAATTTGACAGCTTTTTTGTCGCCATCATCGCTTAATTTTGTTGTTTTCAAATCATCCTCTATTGAAGCATTATTTGATTTTTTGTTTTTAGAATTATTCTCTCCTGTATTTGTAATTGAAGATAATTCAAACATCTTATTTAACAATTCCTGTAATAATTCAATATTTTTTCCTAAATCAGGTTTATTTTTTATCATCTCTAAAAATATTTTTATTACATCTTTTATTTTTTGAATATCTTCTCTATTTTTTTTATCTGGGTAATCATTATCTGAGGATGAGGAAAATTTCTTACAGCGTGATAATAAAAAAACAAGGAAACCATAAAAAACTATCATTGGAAGACATGCAAAGATCAATGCAAAGATTTTATCTTCGATACATTCACCATTAAATAATAAAAGTGCGGCAATTCCGCAATACAATACAGAAAACAAACCAGTAACCACAAATAAACCTTTTGAAAACTTTTTTATTAGTTTCGAAATAAAATCATCTGACATTCCCATAATTATTCCTTCCTTTTAATTTTCATTCAGTCTAACATAGATTCCCCGATAATGGCTAGTATTAAATACAATGAAAACTTCAATGTAAAAAACTATACTATTTTAGGGCAGAGTAAATGATTTGATTAACCGTGTTGTAAAATCGCACAGTATTCAAACAACAAATCTTCTCTTTTCCAGTCCCCCCCTACGGCGTACCCTCTGCGGGCACGCCGTCAAATTCAAAGCAAACATCGCGCTAGTAAAGAACACCATTTACTACTCTTATATTATCATTAGTATTTTTCAATTCACCGTTCTTAACCCATGTTGTTCCAGCGAAAGTACCATATTCTGCACTTCCTGAAAGTGATGCATAAGTAGTAGCATTATTATTATATATTTCACCGTTAGCTATTCTTACAATGCCGCGAACATAAACCCCTCCTCCTGAAACACCATAAGTAATATTAGCAGTAGCAGTATTATTATATATTGATCCACCGGACATTATGAAATCGACGCTGCTATAAACCCCTCCTCCTAAAGCACTAGCAATACCACGAGCATTAGCATTAGCAACATTATTATTGATTGTTCCACCGGACATTATGAATGTACCGGCGTTATAAACCCCTCCTCCATAAATATAAAATCGATATCCACCAGTACTTGATCCGCTATTATTGCTAATTATTCCGCCGGACATTGTGAATGTACCATTATTGAAAACTCCACACCCCTTACCATAGTAATCAATACCATTAGCCTCATTATCAATAATAATCCTGTTTTCAGTAATTATTCCGCCGGACATTGTGAATGTACAACCAGTATCAATATAAACTCCGCCTCCATAAACATCTGCTGCTTTGCTATAAGTAATATTATCACTTATAGTTCCCCCTTTCATAGTAAACCCGCCGAATGTTTGATTGGAACCAATATAAACACCGGCGCCTCTACCAAAGTGCCCTCCTTGCACTGTATTCCCTCTTATAGTCCCATTCCATAATTCAAGTACGCCACCGGCTACATTAATAACTGGATAATAATTATCATTGGCCGAGTTGTTTTGACCGGTTGTAAGTCCTTCCAGAATCAGATCGGCACTGTCAATGTAAACAGTTTGATAGTCAGATATCGAAAGCAAACAACCATTTCCTATAAGGAATAGTTTGCCGTTTCCGTTTAGCTTGACCGTTATATAAGTTACAGGATAGAATGAATTGATTGGTCCATATGAATTATTTCCAGCTCCTCTAACAAAAAAAGTCCCGTCTACCGTTATTGTGTAAGTTTTTGGATTTGTGGCAGTACCATTACCGCCGTTTCTGATAGTTTTAAGAGCGGCTTCCCATTCATCAGTGTTCGTTACAATAATGCTTTTATTTGCCGGATTTTTATCAGGGTCGCCGCCGCCGTCATAATTGCCATCGCCAATATTTCCGCCATTACCGCCCGGGTTTGGATTGTAAGGATCATATGGGTCATAAGGATTGTAATTACCATCCGGAGCCCCTCCGCCGCCGGTATCGCCTCCGCCGCAGGCGGAAAATACGCCTAAAATCACGAGTCCGACAATGATTATTATCATTGTAAAAAAGTTTTTCTTTAACATTATCAATACTCCCTATTAGGCATAATAATAAAATACAATTAGGAAGTATGTCAAGAGAAATAAGTCAATTATAGTAAAAATGGACAAATATTTCGGTATGACTAATATCAGAGACATATTGGCAAAAAATATGCGGGCTTACCGCAACGCTTTAGGCTTCACTCAGGCAAAATTGGCCGAAAATGTGAACACAAGTATGCACTATATAAGCATGATCGAGGCAAAAAAGAAGTTTCCGTCTCCGGAAATGCTTGAACGGATAGCCGCCGCTATGGAGGTTGACACTATCGACCTATTTTCAACGGAAATAAACCTTCCCGAAACCATGAGAACCTACCGAAAAGCGGCATTAAAACATATAAAAAATCAAATAATGAAATTTTTAAACAATGAAATAGACAGTTTAGATAAAGAATCGAGCCAAGCCTTAAAACCGTAAACTATCATCGTAATACGGTATTCCTTACAGCCGGAATGAAATACAGCTCTAATCCTTTCTTGTAAAAATGGCGTTAGTTATGTTGTACCGACATTTTATTCGGCTTATCAGATTTTTTTTTGAGCTTTAATGTTTTATATTCACTGTAAGTCAAAGGTCTGCCAAGCGTTTGAGCAAGTTCTATAGCTTTTCGATTGTCATATTTCAATATGTCAGGATTGGTATCTACCATTATTAGATTTTTAACCATTATTCTTTCCTTTTAAATATTTATTAATCAAGGCTTTACTGGCTTTTGTATCAAAATATAAACGATTTCCGAATAGAACTTGCGCTCCGTATTTTTCAACATAATGGTCAATTAATATAGTTTTACTGTCAAATACCACAAAACCTTCAAATCCAGCATCCAGCGAATCTTTTGCAACATAAGCAAAAAGTGTCCCTGCAACACTGTCAATTTTCTTGTTTTTACCAATATTTTCAGGAGCTAACTCAATACGATATATAATATTATATAATGAACTTGGTACTTCTTCAAACTCAACTAACCCTTGTATTTTTTCATTCTCCAAATATGCAATTTTTTGTGAAATAGCGCCAAATGATTTATCCCAATCAAATTTCCAGCCGTCTTTTTTTAACAGTTTCGCAGTGGACAATACAACATTTATTGACAATAACCGCATATAAACATTATATCATTCACAATGCCGTAAGTACAGCTCTGTACTATGTTATGAATGAGTATTATTCAATCAATGGTATTCCTTACAGCCGGAATGAAATACATCTCCAATCCTTTCATTGCCGAATAACCGTTATTAAGGTCGTTTGTTCCGGAGGAAAATGTCGACAGGGTCTCGCCCCATTTTTGTTTGATAACTTCAAAACTGTCGGTTTCGGGATCAGCTTTTGGCTTATTTGCCGCCTGATACAGCGACCAGTTGCCCATATTGGCTCCCGCGATCTTATATGTCCACATATTCCAGCTTATTTTTTTGTCGTTATAGAGGTTATACGCGTCAGTTTGCAGGTTATCGCCGTTGTTGAATTCCCCGACATGGACGGCAACCTTCCAGTCATTACGCGCTTTTATCAATTCATTCACCCTTTTATTAATATCGTTCCATTTGCTGTCATACAGATGCATTGAATACATGACATTAAGCCACGCTGATGTTTTCCCGCTGTAACGGTTGTTTTGATCCGCACCGCCGTTATGTACATATTTCGGGTCGGGCAGGTTCATGCTCCATATCCCTTCCATTATACAGATTTTATCTGGGTCTACAGACCTTACCGCGCGGTACAGAATGTCATACATACGGACTGTTTCATAAACCGCCCTGACGCTGCCGGGCTGCCATGCGTTAGCTCCCGAGTATCCGCCGTTGTTCTGCGGCTCATTTAACAAATCGTAAGCCGCAACCGCGGCCTCGTTTTTATACCGTAACGCAACGGCTTTCCATAGATCGACTGTTATCCGCTCATACGCCTGATTGGTATATACCTCATTTTTGCCGAGCGTGCCGCAGGAATGATCCATCGACTGGCCTCCCGGCGCGCCGTGCATATCAAGAATTACATAAATGCCGCGCTTTTTTGCCTGTTCTACAGCCCAATCCAGCCGTTTAAAGCCGGGGTTTGCCGTAACAGCCTCGCTTCCATTGTCGTTATTGATCCACGCGCCTGCCTCATCCGACATAAAATTGCGGTACCAGAACGGAACGCGGATGCTGTTTACTCCTTTGGATTTAAAAAAGTCAAAATCATCGGCCGTTATCCAGTTATCCTGATAGGCATCAAACAATTCCTGAATTTGCTCCCCGGTAAACTCACGGCGCTTCATGGCATTTATAGTATCCAGATTTGCCCATTGCCTGTCCGGGCCGTAAACCGGGCACATCCATGATTCCTGGATCATCCAGCCGCCGAGATTAACGCCGCGTAACACAATTTCCCTTCCCGACCGGCTGCGCAGGTAACCGTTTTCATCGACATTAAGAGCGTCATTCGCTCCTATTCCGCCGTCTCCCAATGTGTCGGACTTGTCAGAATTGCACACCGTCAACAATGCGGACGCGCTGTATATGGCGGCGCAAAGTATAACGGTATTAATTTTCGGCAGACTTTTATTGCTCAAAAGAACTCCTCTTGCTGAATTATACTACTGTTTCCTTAAAAAACAAATTAATCGAAAAAGGTACAATCCGCAGTCAAAACGCCGTGAATAATTGTTGCCTATCCGCGTTCTATTCTGTACAATTCGCATGAGCGGTTAAATGTTTTTAACCTAGTAAGGAGGACATTATTATGGAAATAATTACATCAAAAGATGCTCCGGCTGCCATAGGGCAGTATTCACAGGCTATTACCGTAAACGGTACGATATACACATCCGGACAAATTCCTCTGGTGCCGGAAACAGGCAAAATGACAGAGGGAGGAATTAAAGAACAAACAATTCAGGCAATTAACAATTTGAAAGCGGTTTTAACAGCGGCAGGCAGCGATCTTGCACATGTTGTAAAAACAACCTGTTTTTTAACGGACATGGAAAATTTTGCCGCTTTCAACGAAGTGTACGCCGGTTATTTTACGGCAAAACCCGCGCGTTCATGCGTAGCGGTGCTCGCGCTGCCGAGAGGCGCGCAGGTTGAAATCGAAGCGGTCGCGGAAAAAATATAATGGAGATAAAAATGCCGATTAACGAACTTGCCACCGATGAAATTACCGAGGTAAACCGGGCGCAGATAGAGCATCGCGCAACATGGATGGGCCTCATCTACGATGAAATGGTTAAAGCGGGGATTGACGCCGAAACAATTATCAGAAAAGCGATAAAACGCTGCGGCCGGATTCACGGCGAACAGATTAAAAAACGCTGCGCCGATCCTGAAAACCTGGAAGATTTTAAAAAGACATTCTTAAGCGATCTTGTAAAAAAAACCTTCGATGTCCATCCCGAAAACGGCGATGAGGTTTCGCAGAAAACAGGAGATTCTTTTTGCATTGAATTTCATTACTGCGCTTTGGTTAAAGCATGGAAAAAACTCGGGTTTGACGACAAAACCTGCGCTTTGTTATGCGACATGGCAATGGAAGGCGACAGGAGTATAGCCGAAGTTATGGAACTGCGCTTTGATCTGGGACGGACAATCGCGCAAGGCTGCCCCGACTGCAAACTGCGCTTTAAAAAATAAATTAACGCTTTATGCCGCAGCTAGTTATTCATAACGCGAAAGTTTACCTTGAACGAGGAAGTTTCACTCAGGCTGTTCTGGTACGCGATGATAAAATCGCCGCAGCAGGTACAAACGAAGAAATAATATCAAAAGCGCCTGACGCTGAAAAAATTGACGCAAAGGGATGTCTTTTACTGCCGGGTTTTAACGATTCTCATCTGCATCTGTACGCCTTTGGGCGTAATAAATACCGCATTCAGGCTAACGGCGTTACATCAATTGACGAACTGGTTGCGCGGGGACGCGATCTTATCGACCGTTTAAAACCGCCGAAAGGTTCTGTCATAGCCGGTACCGGCTGGAATCAGGATATATTTACCGGTGAAAAGCGCCCTCCAAACCGCCATGATATTGACCGTATCTCTGCCGAACACGCCGTGATTATTTCCCGTGTCTGCGGACATTCGTTAAGCTGTAATTCTTTGGCTATGAAAATGGCGGGGATAACGCGGGAAAGCGCGTGTAATGAAAGCGGACATATAGAATTGGATGAAGACGGCGAACCTTTGGGAATATTCGGAGAAGGAACGGCTCTGTATAAAATCAGGGATATGATTCCGCCCTACACTCAGGAACAGGTAGAGGATCAGCTTTTGTACGCTATGCGCCATGCGTTGAAAAACGGCCTTACATCCGCAGGAAGCAGAGACGTTATTGATGATAATTACCAAAGCATTGTTGACGCCTATATCAAACTGTTTACGGAACATGATCTGCATCTGCGCATTAATCTGCAATGCACCATCGAAGATGATACGGTATTTAACGAATTTTTAAGGCGCGGCTGGATTACAAAATCTTCAATGGGCCATCCTTATCTTACAATGGGAGCGTCAAAACTTTTTGCGGACGGCTCGCTTGGTTCTCGCACCGCGTATATGCGCAAACCGTATTTGGACGCGCCGTATACGCGCGGTTATCAAATTCATCCGCAGGAAGAGATGGACGCGCTGGTATTAAAAAATCACAAAAACGGCTTTCAGGTAATCGTACACGCAATAGGGGACGCGGCTATTGAAGAAACGTTAAACGCCTTTAAAAAAGCGTCAGGCGGGCATACAAACATTCTGCGCCACGGGCTAGTGCATTGCCAAATCACCGATTTACCGCTTTTACGGCGCATGGCAGATAACGGCATCCTCGCGTTTATGCAGCCGATTTTTCTTACCCACGATCTTTATATGCTTGAAAACCGCGTAGGCGGGGAACTTGCGTCTACCTCCTACGCTCATCAAACCATGCACAAGCTGGGCGTTAAAGCGGTTTACGGAACGGACAGTCCCGTTGAATCAATGAACCCGCTTGAGTGTATCGACTGCGCGGTAAACCGCCATGATGTAGCAAACGGTTATCCGGAAGAAGGTTTTTACACAGGTGAATGCGTAGATGTGTACACCGCGGTGGACGCTTACACCGAAGGCGGCGCATACGCCGAATTCGCTGAAAATTACAAAGGCAGAATCAAAACGGGATACCTTGCCGACATGACGCTCTTAGATCGCGATATTTTTACAATTCCGCGTAAAGAAATTAAAACGGCGCAGGTACTGTGGACTATGGTAGGCGGCGTTATGGCGTACCGGAAAAATTAACAGGGAATAATGAATATTTATAATGATGCGGCGATCCGTTCACGTACCATCTCACCTATAATTTGAGCCGGTGTTGTATGTGTCTCCGATGCTTTTGTCATTAAATAGTTAATTGACAGATTATCAAGACCCATCTGACGGGCTTCCAGCATACTGAGATAACCGGTTCCGTTGGGACCAAGTTCGGGATCAGTACGAGTCAACAAATCGTCCAATTCCCATGCTTCTTGTTCTGTCATTTTCATCGCGTTTGACTCCTCAAACCTATAAGAACGTTTTTGTTCATGAACCCGATTAGCGGAGCATTATATACCTTCGTTTTAACGGCATTACTTATGTTTTCCCTGCTTACCCCATGCCAAAATGCCGATTCTGTAAACTCAATCGTAATGTCCATGTATAATAATCGTAACCTTAAAAATGGTATTCAACAAGCAATTACCAGAAAGCTTACAGTAAAATTTCAAATTAAAAAATCAATGCGAACATTGATTTTTAGAATAATGTGCGTTGCAATTCTTTACAAAAATTTTTATAATAATTACAGTCTATTTGGATATTAAGGGGAATTTTATGGAAAAATTTGAACAAATCGTTGGTATGGTTAACGGCTGGGTCTGGGGGCCTTGGCTGTTGGTTCTGCTTGTCGGAACTCATATTTTTATGACCGTCAGAACCGGCATCATTCAGCGCAAGCTGGGGCTGGGGATAAAACTTTCGGTTACACCCGACAAAAACAGTGTCGGGGATGTTTCACAGTTCGGCGCGCTGACTACGGCGCTGGCTTCCACTATCGGTACAGGAAACATTGTCGGGGTAGGAACTGCCATTGCGTTGGGCGGTCCTGGCGCCTTGCTGTGGATGTGGTTAACCGGGGTATTCGGCATTGCCACTAAATACGCAGAAAGCCTGATTGCGGTAAAGTACCGCGTCAAGGACGACAAAGGAATGATAATCGGCGGCGCAATGTTTGCTCTGGAACGCGGACTTAAAATGAAATGGCTTGGAGCAATCTTTGCGTTCCTAACCGCAGTTGCCGCTTTCGGGATTGGTTCGGCGGTGCAGTCTAACGCGGTTGCAAACCAGGTTCATTCATCTTTCGGCGTTGCTCCGTGGATTTCGGGATTGATCATTGCCGTAATGGTAGGCATCGTAGTAATCGGAGGCCTTAAATGGATCGCCCGTGTTTCGGAAGCTCTGGTTCCTTTTATGGCGGTAATTTATGTTATTGGATGTATAGTAATCCTTGTTATCAACGCGAAATTTATCATTCCCGCAATCGGACTGGTTTGCTCAAGCGCCTTTAACGTAAGGTCTGCCGGAGGAGGCGTTGCAGGTTTTATAGCCGTTCAGATGATGACTGCCGCGCGCCGCGGTGTCGCCCGCGGGCTTTTCTCCAATGAATCCGGCATGGGTTCGGCTCCAATTGTTGCCGCCGCCGCCCAGACCAGAAATCCCGTCCGGCAGGCTTTGGTTTCCAGTACCGGCACATTCTGGGACACTGTAGTTATCTGTCTTTTAACCGGCCTTGTAATAATCAGTTCAGGTCTTGCCCATCAAGGAAACTTGAATATGACCGGAGGCGGCGTCCTGGTCAGTTCAGCATTCAGCCAGATTCCTCTAATAGGAAACTTTATCCTTACCTTTGGGCTTATTACCTTTGCCTTTTCAACAATTTTAGGTTGGTGTTATTACGGTGAAAAAGGAATGGAATACCTGCTTGGAACAAAAAGTATCGTTCCGTACCGCTGCATTTATGTTATCGTCGCGTTTTTAGGTGTAATTCCGACATTGAATATCGTTTGGGATATTGCCGACACATTGAACGCGCTGATGACCATTCCAAACCTGATTGCGGTACTTCTCCTTTCAGGCGTCATAGCATCGGAAACAAAAAAATATCTGAAAGACAACCATATTGACGATGTAGACAGCGAACCTGTACCGTTAAGAGACAATCTAAAATAATTAAACTATCCAAAGCGTTGATTCTCCGTCCGGCGAATCAGCGCTTTGAGATACCGGTCAACAAACAAATTCGATTAAATTTTGATTTTGAGGCAGTACGGGAGCTTTACGTATAGGGGTAATATCGTATAATATAGATATGATGAAAAAACTCCTTTTATTACAGGCTTTTTTTACTCTTGGGCTTTCACTTTTCGCTCAGGCTGATTCAAGCCGTATTGCTCCCGGCGCTCAGGATAGACTTGCCAGTCTGTTAAACAAACCGGCAATGGTAAATCACGCGACAGCCACGCCGTTGGGAAGAAACTGGTTCAAGCTTGAAACAGACGCCCATATTTTTACGGATCAGGTAAGCCTCAAGCAGGTTGCGGCTGTGCTGCTTGACCTTGATAATCAGGACAAATTCCTTGACGGCAAAAAGAGCAAACTGACAACAAAAGTAGTCAGCCGCGGAGCGGATGAGATTATTGCCGATTTCGTTTCAATTTCAATAGCGCCTCTGGGCATTCAAATCAGAACGCCGTACCGCGCTTCGATAAGAACGGTTGAAAATACAACCTCAAGATTTTCGCTTGAAGTCAGACAGCTTCCGGATGACAGCGCTTCCAATAAAGATATCAAGAATCTTTTCGCCACACGGTATGCGGAAGAAGTGACTATTAACGGGAAAAAATACACATACATCAGGATTTACACCGTTAACGAGGTAAACGCCAGCGTCCTGCCCGGCGCAAAAAATACGCTAGAAAGGAATTCCTTCCCGATAAATGAGGAAGTTCTGCATATGATAATAGACGCGGCAAAGACAAAGTAGATAACGCTGGATTAATTATTGTAACATCGCTTTATACGGCATATTAATTTGAGATATTCTTTTTTACTCTCTTTATCTAAACAATTCTATAAATTTGGAAATAGTAGTAAATTTTTCTTTAACAGTTAAAAAAGTATTATCCACTTTTTGCGGCAAATTATCAATTTGATAAGAGACGCTCTCGCCAGTTACACACCACCGTGCAAAATGTTCGCAATTATTTGTAAATAAATTATATCCTTTTTCTCCAAGTCTGGAACGCGCTCTTTGAACAATTTCATTCTCAGAAAATATTTTCTCAATATTCATATCAATTTTTAGTGCTCTTTCATTAAGAAATTTTTCTAATGTTGTTTCATGTATGATTCCATTTTCCATACTTATTTCTTGTCCTTCAAGCGGCGCAAAATGAATTACTTTCCCATTTCCTATATAAACACCATAATGTTGATATGTATTAAGGCCCGCAAAATAATTATCGACAAATAAAACACTGCCTATGCTTAATTTATCAAATAGATAATTAAACGGATTGTTAATTATTTCAATTTTATTATTCTGATTATCTATCATACTTTTAAATATTTGCTGCTTTAGTTCTGTTCTGTTTAATAATTCCTGTGTTTTTAAAGATAAATAATCTATCAATATTCCTCCGAAGAAATTTACGCTTGATAATAATTTCACCGAAGTCTTTGCAGTGTTAACTATTTCATTATCGCTAATTGTATAATTTTGAAAATAATAATTATTAGCAATACTTAATGTTTCAAAAACCTGATCATAATATGACGCTATATCATCAATAAATGGTTCAATAAAATCATCGTCCGTTATTATATTTTCCGCATTCAGGCTTACATTTACAGAAAAATATTTTTTTAAGCCTAAATATTCATAAAATATATTATTAATAATATTATTTTGCCTGTCTGCATCTTTCCTGATTATTAAGTCAAAATTTGTATTTTTATTCATAATTCTATTAAAATTATCCGTATAATATTTTTCTTCAACGGATTTTTTCCCGGTAATAAATCCTATAATATTTGTCCATGTTTTTTCTAGACTTGTAAAATACGAATAAAACCAATCTACATAACTATCAATGTTTTTTGTATAGATTTCTGTCTGGTAGTCAATTCCTTTAATAAAAATATTTTTAGTATTTTCTACTAAATAGGGCGATACAATTCCCATTGATTTTTGCAATTCATCTATTGCAATCGAAGCATAAAAAACGTCATTTATTATGACAACTGGAACATTTATTAAAAAATAATCTGATGTATTTTCTATTGAAACATTAATTTCATCTAGTACTTTATCTGTGATTACACATTGATTTAAATAATAATCAAATAAACTCCCATTAATTATTTCATAGTAATATTTATTACCTATGAAATCAGCAATTGTCAACACATCAATTTCAGAATAATATGAATAGTAATCAATATATTCTATAATATCTTTTGTCATTTCTTCTATTATTTTCTTTATAATACTCTCATATTGTTCCAATAATAATTTTAACGCAAATCCATTGTAATATTGATCATTATATTTAACAGCAATAATATATGCAGGAAAAATATCATTTATTTCACGTTGCTTTTTATTTTGTAATGGGTATGATATTTTATTTTTACATTCAGTCATTAATCGGTAATAATATTTATCAATAATTTTTGATTTAGTATAAAACAATTCCAGAATACCTCGTATATTCGTATTAATTTGTCCGTTTTCAACTTTTCGTATTATTTCTATTATTTTCATATCATATTCAGTTATTTTTTCATCTACATTATCATACTGCGGCTCATACCATGTAAATCTATTAAAATGTTCTGAAAGGTCTTTTGATTGAAATTTATAACCATATTTGGCATAGACTGTATTCCTTAATATTCTTAATTCTTCTTTTGAAAGATATAATAGATTAAACAAATTAATATCATCCAATAAAATAATATCACCGTTATATATTATCTTATTTACCATTTCATCAGCATTTAAATATTCATTATTTATTGGTTCAGTATAAAGATTATTAATCATTCTGTATATTTCATTATTTAATGAAACATACAGTTCATTATAGGCTAATTCTCTTTGTTTATTTAGATTTTTTAGTTTATTTGTATTATATTTTTTTTCATCTATAATTGACACTGGGAATAAAAAAAATAAGGTTATCCAAATTAAGATAAATGCAGAGAAAGATATGCCAATGATGATAAAGATATTTTTCTTCAAATAAGTTCCATTAATAAATATAATTTTATATGCATCATTTAAGTTTTGTCAATATTAAAGATGACATATAACGTCAAATAGTAAAAGACATATTAAGCGAATAATAGAAAAATACGAAACATTGAACCCATCACAACTAAAAAGAGTTTATTTTGGAATTTTTTTCTACTTTACGTAAAGTGAGTTATTAAAACCACCCAACTGAACCTATTCTTCTATAGGAAACATCCCTATACTCTCCTGAAAGGAATATTTTGTCACTGATTGGGAATATCATTTTAATTGGTTCTTTAAAAATTATTTTAGATTCTTTATAAATTACGTCATTAGGCCATTGCCAATTAGCTAACTTTGAATAATAATCACTTATACTCTGTTCAGTAACATAAACAACAAGAAAACCATTCTCAATTTTATAAGTTCCTTTCCAATTATCTTCATTATCCCACCTTGATTTTTGTATTGTATTGTCATTATTTATATTAAGTTCAGGTGACCATGACGGAACTGGAAACCATTCTATATATCCTCCAACCAAATCTCTTTTTGTTATTTTAGAATTTGATACAGAATTTTCAAATACCTGTATACTTCTTATATTTTCTTTATCAATATCCGTCAACCTATTTTCTACATTATTGCTTCTCGGATTATACCAACTAAATTGCCGGAAATGATTAGTCAAATCATTTGATTGAAAAATCATTCCATATTTTGCATAAATTGAATTTCTAAGTATTCGCAATTCTTCTTTATTTAAGACGGCTAAAGCTGAATCTGGAATAATATAATCCAATAACCGAATAATACCATTGTATATTATTCTTTTTCCAGCAGAAAAACCAATATTTGGTAAATATTCAAAAGAATTACCCCACCCATCATTTCCCGTTATTTTTGTAATATTATTTTGTGTAAAATTTTGCTCAAATAAATAACGTGACGACAATCCATTTCCAGTAGATGAATTTGAAGACGATTCACTTTCACCAAGAGCAAAACCCTTATAACAAATAAATACAAAAATAATGCCCGCTAAAAATATTGCACTGTTTTTCATTTCATCCTCCAAAATAACTGATTATATTAGCATCTATTTTTTAATGCTATTATTTAGTTTTCCATAATATTTTTTAAAATGCTTCAATCATATATACAAAATCTTTTACTCTTGCAGTTTTTTCTGCAAGAGTTGAATTTGATCTCCAAAAATCAAATGAACGATTGGAAACTGGTGTATTTATTCGAAGACCTGCACTTTCAATCAATTCAATTACACATCTTATTTTCTTTGCATAATATGCGTTATTTGCTGCTGTATGACCAGCAGAAGTAATTCCAATCACATTACCTTGTTCGTCAAACAAAGGTCCGCCTGAGTTTCCAGGAGAAATTGAAGTGGTTGTCTGATATTCATTTTGATTCCCGCGAAAACCAGACAAAGCAGAAATAATACCATCTGTTAGTTTAATTTCATTTCCCATTGTTCCACGCATCGGATACCCGAGTGCAAAAACTGATGAGCCTTGCGGTGTTTCATTAACCCTAAAACCATAAGGTGGATTATTAAAACGCAAAAAAGTTACTTCCGGTTTTAGAATCGCAATATCATTATATTCATCTATTAAAACAGGAGTATACAAATAGGCGCGACTGAAATCACCATTAATACCACGTACAAGAATATACATGGAATCATCAATAACATGATAATTTGTTACAACATAACCATCATTATTTAATAAAAAACCTGTTCCAGTTGATCCTCTTTCTCGCGCAAATCCACTTGCGTATGGCATAATTCTAGAAAAGTAATAAGTACTTATTATAAATGTACCAGCTTTCACTATGAATGCAGAATCATAAAAAATAAATTCTGCATTATCTCCATATATACCTGAACGTGAATACCATGTTCCACGAAAACCACGCTCACTATATTTAAAAATTGCTTTAATATTTCCCTCTTGCCAGTCTGAACCGCCAGGCCCTGATAGATAAATGGCATAAAACTCATCATTTTCCGTATTTTTTCCTATTGCCAAAAGATATGGATTATTGCCACCATTAGACTGAATATAAATACCTTCTCTTTCATCCTTTAAATTTCCTGAATTCAAGTAATTTTTGACATATTTAGAGTTTACATTTGTTGTATATCTTTCTCCACCACCAGCCGCAAAAAGAATTACGTTTCCTAAAATAAAAAGTAAAAAGCATAAAAGATTATGTTTTTTATCCATATTCAACCTCCATGGCCTAATAAGTTACACTAAGATGTTAATTTAATTTTTCGAATAGTTTTTTTTATATTCCTTTCTGGAAATGCACCATTATACTTATGCCCCATCGCATCTTCAGCATTAATAAATATTTTTACCACTGCCTCATTTGGATCGTAATTCTTATATTCAACATTAATATACTCTGTTGTAATTGTAAAATTTCTGACTCTATTTGGCAACCATGGCTTTGACAAAGTTGGTCTTTCAAATGTAATATCATTTGCGGATAATTTAAATATTTTATTATTACTATAAACAGTAACAAATTCTATCCCCAAATTACAATCTGTTATATTTTCCCCAGAATTATTTTTTATACTCCCAGAGATTTTATATTCTATGCCATCACTGCTAAAAAATAAAATCATTTTTTTGCTTCTTAAGTAAACTTCCTCTAATGAAATATTCTCAATATTGAAAGTATTATCTATGGATGTTGAATTAATTCCATATTTTTTTTCTAACAGGTAATTGCCATTTATTAATTTTACAGTTCTTGTACCAGAATTAACTTCCCAAAATAATCCAACGCCATTACTTGATGCCAATGAAATAAAATACATATTATTGGTTTGTTTTTCTAGCGCCCAATTGTATTGCTGATTAATAGTATTTAACCTTCGTTGAATATATTCAGAATATTTTAAGTTCGTATCTGGATCAATTGCATTTCTCACGATTTCAAATATTACTTCATTATTTTGTTTCTCTTTTTGCGTTTTTATTTCTTCACGTTGCATCTCTATTTCTTCACGCATCGTTTCAATTTCTTCAATTAACTCTGATATTCTGTTATTAACTTGATCATTGGGCATTGATGAATAATCGTCATAACTAAACTTTTCAGCATCATTAGAAGATGTTACACGTAGTAATCTTGCAAGTTGAGTTTGTTGAAAAATTAATGTGGATTTTAAATATGAAAAATAAATAACAGAACCAATCAGATAAACAAAAAAAGTAGCACTAATTATTATAGATATTTTTATGTTCTTGTTCAACATTCTTTATTTCCTTTAACGGATTTATTTACCTCAAATTTTATATTTTTGTGAAATATTTATTTACACCTATTCTAAAAATCGTAATTAAGATTTGTTAATTTGAAAACAGATGTAAATTATGTGCCCTTGAAAAAGTTTATTAAAATTGTTCAAAAATACTTTAAAGATACATTGTTCCCAAACAACCCTAATAAATTTTTCCCCCGAATTTAAGCAAAAAAAGAATAAAATATTTACTTCAAAGAAAATTTCGCTTTTCAAGAAGTATTATTTTTTTACCGGTGCATTGCCTCTGTCGTTTCCTGATTTGTTACCGGTTGTACTTGGCCAATTTCCGCCGGGGCCAGGATGGCTGGAAGGTTTTCCGCCTTGATTTGCGCCGCTTGACTTGCCAGAGCCACCTTTTGAAGCATTCTTACTCATTTCTTCCTCCTAAAATATAAGACAAATTAAAGCAAAATCTTTGTCTTCAAAAGACACATATTTTGCTCATTAATCATATTTTAGACACATATATTAGTCTTTGTCAACAGGTTTTTACTAATTTTTGTGTACCCTACGGATATGGGATTTGCTGAGAATTTAAAGCAGGAATTGGTCTACAATGGCATATTAAAGAAAGAATTAGCAGCTTTAACTGGGATTCATAAGCGAGCTATTGATACTTATGTACGTTCTAAGTCATCCATGCCCCCTGCCGATACTGCTGTAAAAATTGCAAAAGCCTTGGGAGTAACTGTGGAATATCTGGTAACCGGTGAGGATTCTACAACACCAAATGAAGTTAACAGGATAACCCGAGGCATTCTTAACCTTAGTAAGAGAGATCAAAAACTTGTCGCTTTACTGGTTAAATCAATGAATGAAACGCAAAAATAACAAAAAATATTTGATATATTGTTTTCTTGAGATATTTTATGTTATCATCTGATCAGATTGGAAACACACAGAAAACTAATTAAGTATTCTGCGCTAAATCCCACTCCATCGCGTTAATCGCCGAAAGGTAAGCTTTTATCGATGCTTCAATTACATCGGTGGAAACGCCGCGTCCGTTCCAGCGCCGTCCGTCCATCGCGATTTTAACCATTGCTTCGCCTTGAGATGACGAGCCGCCTGTAACAGCTCCGATTTCATAAAGCTCCAGTTCCGGCTCTTTACCCGCAATTTCGTTGATCGCTTTAAATATCGAATCGATGGGGCCGTCCCCGAGGCAGACCAATTTTTTACATTCACCGTCTTTGTACTGTAAGCGTATAACGCCTGCCGCTCCCAAAGCCGAGCCTGTGTTCACCGCCCAATGATCCAGTCTCCAAGTTTCCGGAACTGAGACCGCCCTGTCCATTACAAGAGCTTCAATATCACGATCGCTGACAACTTTCTTTTTGTCGGCAAGGTGTTTAAAATCTGCAAATATTTTTTCAAACGCGTCAGCTTCAACGCTCAAACCCAAATCTTTAAGGCGCTCTTCAAAAGCGTGGCGGCCAGAATGTTTGCCTAGAACCATGCGGTTTTGCGGAATGCCGATTGATTGCGGAGTCATTATTTCGTAGGTTTCCCTTTTCGCCAAAACTCCGTGCTGATGTATTCCGGCTTCATGCGCAAAGGCGTTATCGCCGACTATCGCTTTGTTCGGCTGTACCTTCACGCCTGTCACCTGAGACACAAGACGGCTTGCGGCGTATATCTGCGTACTGTCTATTCTTGTGTCGGCGGAAAAGAAATCGTGGCGGACACGCA
>Ga0268262_10000834_pt1 | contig 39918 bp, 30 predicted proteins | sample TergutNc150P3_FD_190354 | JGI IMG/M metagenome (GOLD analysis project Ga0268262, IMG submission 190354) | Nasutitermes corniger P3 segment gut microbial community from laboratory colony in Florida, USA - Nc150 P3 (SPAdes) (version 2) | ecosystem: Host-associated > Arthropoda: Insects >...
ATAATGCCCGTACAGCTTTGCAGAGATTAACCAGTCTTGGTATAGAGATTGGTATTACAGAAGTTGATATATCAACTAGCGGTTATGTTCGTGGCGAGGGAAGAGATTCAGTTATGTCCGATAAAAACGCATTAACCCAAGCACTTTTATACGCAAGATTATTCAGTTTATTCAAAGAATTTTCCGAACATATTAAATTTGTAACCTTTTGGGGAATAGATGACGGCAATAGCTGGCTATCTGAAGGTAATCCTCTTCTCTTTGATTGGCGATTAAACGCAAAACCGGCTTTTTATGCGGTTAGCGATCCAGACGGCTTTTTAAGACAGCATGGAGGTAGAACACGATGATAATGTAAAAATTTTAAATAAAAAATATTAGTGTAAAGCTAAACCAACTGCACTTAAAGGTAGGTCACGCCCAGTGTCTGAGTCACCCGTCCCTTACGCGAAGCCCTTCCGGTGAGGTGCGCTACTCGGGCTAAAGCCCTCGCGCTTTATTTATCAGGTTACTTTAATTGTGCACCACGCTGTGTTAGTTTATTCGTCTACACCGCTTAACGCGGTGCATAAATATGCGTGCCGTGGATCGTATAATGCTACGCCACCAAATCACCGGGAGGGGTTCGTAAGTCGGCTTTTATCAAATAGCGACCTTTTTCCAATTTAAAATCTTCAGGCATACATCTATCTAATATATCAACATCGCATCCCCATAACTAAAAAACCTGTACCCTTCCCTCACAGCCTCCGCGTAACTTTCAAGAATAAGTTCTCTTCCCGCGAACGCCGACACAAGCATTAATAACGTTGATTCGGGGGTGTGAAAATTTGTGAATAGGGCGTCTACGACTTTAAATTTGCAGCCGGGATAAATAAAAATTGCGGTGCTTCCCTCTCCAGGAATGATTTTACCGTCGCTCCACGCGCTTTCCAATGTACGCACGCTTGTTGTCCCTACAGCTACAATTTTCCGTCCCGCTTCTTTTGCCTCATTTATTTTTCGCGCTGTGTTTTCGTCTATGTTGAATGACTCGCTGTGCATGGGATGATCTTCTATGTTTTCGCTTCTTACAGGCAGGAAAGTTCCCAATCCGACATGAAGAGTGATAAAAACGCTTTCTATGCCGTTAGAGGCCAGACGCTCCAGAATCTCCTGCGTAAAGTGCAATCCTGCCGTGGGGGCGGCGGACGAGCCTGTCTCTTTCGCGTAAATTGTCTGATAACGGTTGGCGTCTTGCGGGGCATCTTCGCGCTTTATATACGGCGGTAAAGGAACATGGCCGTACTTTTCAAGCCATTCATCGGTTATGGGATTTTCAAATTCCAGTATCCTGAATTCGTTTATAGCGAGAATTATTTTTGCGCGCGCTATTTGTGCGCCTGAATTATCAAAAAACACATAACGGCTTCCGGGCCTGCGGCGTTTTGCGCGATGAACAAGAGTTTTCCATGTTCCGTCTTTAAATCTTTCAAGCAAAAGAAATTCAACCTTTGCGCCTGTTTCTTCGCCCTCGCCTATCAGTCTTGCTTTTCTTACCTTGGTATTATTAAAAACCAAAAGCGGCAAACGTCCGTCTTTTCCAAGAAATTCACCAGCGCGTAAAATTTCAGGTAATTCTTCCGTCATGCGATGCGTCCGTTTTCCCGTTACCCGATCCAGAGTCATCAGCCTGCTCTGTCCGCGGCTTTCGGGCGGAAACTGCGCTATAAGATTTTCGGGAAGCTCAAAGGAAAAATCGCTTGTCTTCATCAGAAAAGGGAGCCTTCGCTGTTAGCGCCGCATATTGCGCCGCCGTTTGCGCCAACGGGGGGCGTAAGTCCCAAATGGCCGTAGGCAAGGCTTGTTACCATTCTTCCGCGCGGACTGCGCTGTAAAAGTCCGGCTTGAATAAGATAGGGCTCGTAGTAATCTTCCAGAGTCTCAACTGACTCGCCTATTGAAATAGCAAGAGTGTCCGCGCCTACGGGACCTCCCTTGTAGCGTTCAATTATAATTTTAAGAATATCCCTGTCCTGTTTCTCAAGACCGAGAGCGTCTATTTCAAGCCGCGACAGCCCCGTGTTCACCACAGACAGGGTGACGGATTTTTCTCCCGAAAACTGGGCGAAATCCCTCATGCGCCGCAAAAGACGGTTTACAACGCGCGGAGTTCCCCTTGACGATTTCGCGAGAAGGGACGCGGCATCGTTTTGAATTTTTATATCCAATAGCCCCGCGGAACGGCGCACTATGGCTTCCATATCTTCCTGTTCGTAAAATGAAAAACGGCAGGTAATTCCGAAGCGGCTTATCAAAGGGCCGGAAACAATTCCCGCTTTTGTTGTAGCGCCCACAAGCGTAAAAGGGTTAATCGGAATCCTGTGGGTTCGCGCCATAGGCCCCTGCCCTACCACCCAGTCAATTCCGTAGTCTTCCATGGCGATATACAGCAGTTCTTCGATAGCGGGTTTTAACCTGTGAATCTCATCGATAAAAAAAACATCGCCTTTTTTTAAGTTTGTTAAAAGCCCCACCAAATCTTTCGGCTTGTCCAGGGCGGGCGCGGAAGTCTGAACAAAGCCCGTTTCAAGCTCGTTCGCAACCACCTGCGCGAGAGTTGTTTTTCCCAAACCGGGAGGGCCTATCAAGAACAAATGATCGAGGCTTTCTTTGCGCTGTTTGGCGGTTGTTATAAAAACAGAAAGGTTTTCCTTCATCACCTTCTGTCCCAAAAATTCCGACAAATACTTGGGGCGAAGGGTCATGTCGCGCTCGTCTTCGTTAATTTGTTCGGGCCTTACAAGGCTTTCTTTTTTTACCATTCTATGCGCCGCTCAAATATACAATCGCTTCCTGAAAAAGGAGCTTTTCCCTTTCGATATCGGGAAGACTGCCGTCTATCGAAGATTCCGCTTTGGCAAGAGCGTCCGCCGCAGCGCGCCTGTCGTAACCCATCGAAGCGAGAGCTTCCACAAGGTCGTTATAGGGGGATGAAGAGACGGAAATGTCCTGAGTCTGCACAAGCTTCCCTTTAAGGGCTAGAACCATTTTCTGCGCCGTTTTCTTGCCAAGTCCGGGAACGGCTTCCAAACGCGCTATATCGCCGTTCTCAAGGGCTTTTTCAAGGTCTTCCTGACTTATGCCGCTTAATATCTTTAACGCGCCTTTAGGCCCTATTCCTTCAACTTTTAACAACTCAAGAAAAGCGTCCCGCCGCCTTACGCTCGCAAAGCCGTAAAGCTTCATCTGGTCCTCGCGGTGGTAAAGCCATGTAAAAACCCTGCATTCGCCGTTAAGGGCGTATTCCTGTATATCGTTTGAGGGCATGGCGATATCCCACTCAATATCGCCCGAAAGGACAAATAAGGCGTCGCTTTTTTTGGCGCTGACAATGCCGCGGATACTGTTAAACATGGTTTTGAGCATACTATTTTTCTAAAGATTTATCAAAGGGAATTAGTCTTTTGAACCTTTGGGAATTTTAATTGAAGCCGCGTAAAAATCCGCGTAATTCGCGGCGCAAATCGCGGCTCCAAGCGCGTCCGCGGCGTGGTCGGGCTTTGGGATTTCTTTTAAGCCCAAAATGACGCGCACCATTTCCTGAACCTGCTCTTTTTCAGCGCGGGCGACTCCCACCACACCCTTCTTTATTGCGTTAGGTGTCAATTCAAAAAGCGGTATGCCTTTCTCGGCTATGGCGGCCGATATTACCCCGCGCGCCTCGGCTACGGGGATTGCGCTTGTTACGTTTTTCCCGAAGTAAAGGGTTTCCATAGCTGCCTGTTCAGGCTTGTACTTCTCAATAATAGAGCGGACAAATTGAAAGATAAAAAAAAGGCGCTCAGCTCTCGGCTGACCCGCCTTTGTTTTTATTGTTCCATGATCGATATAAATTATTTTACTTTGCGCGCAATCGACAATACCCCAACCTGTTGACGCAAGCCCCGGATCAATTCCCAGTATCCTTCGGGCTTTAGTCCCTGTTTTACTCCGCTTCAAAACCTTCGGGTATCGCTATGTTGGAATAAACATTTTGAACATCGTCGTTTTCTTCAAGTTTATCGATTAATCTTAAAACTTTTGCCGTTCCGTCGTTGTCCAGAGAAACATCAACTTCCGCGACCATGCTGATTTCGGCGCTCATGGTTTCAAAACTCTTTTTTTGAAGGGCTTCCAGCACCGCTTCAAAATCTTCAGGCGCGGATTTTACTTCCAAAATACCTTCGGAAAGCGAAACGTCTTCCGCTCCGCCTTCAAGAGCCGCTTCCAACACCGCGTCTTCGGTATATTTTTCGCCGTCAAGGGTAAAAACGCCCTGGCGCTTGAAAAGCCTTGATACTGAACCTGAAGTGGCAAGCTGTCCGCCGGCGCGGGTTAAAATATTGCGTATATCCGCCGCGGCGCGGTTCTTGTTATCTGTCAATACCTCAATAAAAATTGCTACGCCTCCGGGAGCGTATGCTTCGTAAACAAGTTCTTCGTAGCTTACGCCTTCAAGCTCTCCGGTTCCTTTTTTAATTGCCCTTTCGATATTATCTTTGGGCATATTGGCGACTCTTGCTTTAAGAACGGCAGTCCTCAGGCGCGGGTTGCCGTCCGCACTTCCCCCGCCCATTCTTGCGGCGATGGAAATCTCTTTTATTAGCTTAGTAAACATCTGACCGCGTTTTGCGTCCGCGGCGCCTTTAGCGTGTTTAATCGTCGCCCATTTGCTGTGGCCCGACATGATAACTCCTTAAAATGTAGAATGAAAAGAGACTAGACTCTTCCTTTTTGTGACGCTTTATCCAGAGAATCATCGAGAAGTTTATGATACCAGTCCATTGCGAAGGGCTGTTTATTCCTTACCGTCGGTTTAATTGAAAAATCAATATTATCTTTACACTGCTCGCAGACACCGTGACCGCCAATATAGAAAAAAGTACGGTCGTTTATCGGATCATCCATTTTTTTCTTACAAATATCACAAGAAATGGTTTGCATAAAAGCCTCCTTAGGTTTATATTGCTTAAAGTATACAAAAGTTTTTTTAATATGTCGAGTACCTATGCGAAAAAAAGATAATATTTTTATAAATGTTGAAAAATCATCATTTTGCCCCAAAAACCCCCTTATTATCGCTGAATTGGGGACTTCTCACAATGCGAATATTAATAAGGCTAAAGAAATGGTCAATGCGGCGGCAGATACCGGAGCAGATTGCGTAAAATTCCAAATGGTCTTTGCGGACGAGATTCTTCACCCTAAGACAGGCGAGGTTGATCTTCCCGGAGGCAAGATAAGGCTGTATGACAAGTTCAAAGCATTGGAAACCCCTGTAGAATTTTATGAGCGAATCAAAGAATACGTTGAATCCAAGGGACTTTTGTTTCTTTGCACCCCTTTCGGCATGAAAAGCGCTGAGATTTTAAGAAAAATACAACCTAAGATAGTTAAAATTGCCTCGCCTGAGTTAAATTATACAGGTTTACTCGAAGAAATAGCGATTTGGGGCCTCCCTGTTTTACTTTCTTCCGGGGTTTCACGCCTTTCTGACATTGAAACTGCAGTTTCCATCCTAAAACAGGCTTCACAGTTGTGTCTTTTACACTGTGTTACCGCCTACCCAGCCCCTGAGACCGATTATAATTTGAATGTTCTACCAAATCTGGCGGCTGTTTTCGGAGTTCCGATAGGAGTAAGCGATCACAGCGCCGATCCTGAGCTTGTTCCCGCCCTGTCGATATGCATGGGGGCCTCCGTCATAGAAAAGCACTTTTGCTTATCCAAAACCGATCCCGGCCTTGACGACCCAATAGCCCTGCCACCTGATGAGTTTTCTCGAATGGTACGCGCCGTTCGCAAAGCCGTAAAGGACGGTCCACAGGAGACGCTTGCCTTCTACAGCCGCGAAAGGGGCGAGGATCTTGTACAGAAGGTTTTAGGAAGCGGCGTAAAAGAGCTTGCCCCTTCCGAGGAAGCCAACTACAGCCGAACAAACCGTTCGATACACGCGCTTAGAGACATTCAAAAAGGCGAGGTTTTGAAAAAGAGTGATTACGCCGTTTTAAGAACCGAGAAAATCCTGCGCCCCGGTCTTGAACCATGTTGGGAAAAACAAATCGAGGGGCGTATAGTAAGAAACCTTATCCCCAATGGAGAAGGGATAAGGTTTGAGGATATATAAAAATCATTTTACCTTGAACCGCGACACTTCTTTAATCAGGATTTCTATGCCCTGGCGGTTTCTGGCGCTTATTTCGTTTACGTGATTTACCGCGACGTTAATCTGCTGGGCGCCTGTCGCCATCTCGTTCATGCCGCCCGTGATTTCCTGCGAAACTTTTTCAAGATTGTCGCTTTCCTGAATAACTTCTTTCGCGCCTTCAAGCATTTCGCTGGAACCGCTTCTTACTTGCCGGGTAATTTCATTCAAACCGGCCGTGCTTTGTAAAAGCAGTTTGCTTCCCTCGTTTTGTTCTTCCATCGAGTTGCGGATATTTTCTTCCTGCTCGGAAACAGTCTTTACGCTTTTGTCAATCGCCTCAAACTTATCAAGCACGTTGTCGGTGGACTTTGTTATCTTGTCAATCGAGTCTTTTATTTTTTTAAGGACAATTCCGATTGTTTTTGACTGCTCACTGGAACTTTCAGCCAATTTACGGATTTCCTCGGCGACTACAGCGAAACCTCTGCCGGCGTCTCCGGCGTGGGCCGCCTCTATCGCGGCATTCATCGAAAGCAGGTTTGTTTGGCTCGCGATGTTTTCCATCACAGAGTTTATCTCCAAAAGCCCTTCTGACTCTCGGGCGATTTCCTGTATGTCGCTCGCCACATCCTCCAATCCGGCTCTCCCTATTTCGGAAGCTCCCTGTAACGCCTTTACGTTATCGGCGTTCTTGATTAAGGTTGTTGTAACAGAATTAATGTTAGCCACCATCTGCTCAATCGCCGATGACGCCTGAGAAATATTGCTGCTTTGGTTCTCGACATGGTTATTAAGTTTATTGATATTCGCTACCACCTGTTCCATTGTTGCATGAGTTTCGCTCACACTGGCGCTCTGGCCGATAACCCGTCCGTTTATAGTTTGAATATTGGCGGTAATTTCGTTGACAGCCGCGGCGGTCTGCGTCATGTTACCCGCAAGATCATCGCCAATGTTGTGAAGGTTTTCCGTTTCTTTCTTGATAATTATGACGAGGTTTTTTATCTTTTCCAACGTTTTGTTAAAATACAGGGCAAGACTGCCTATCTCGTCTTTTGATTTAACTGAAATTTTTCCGGTTAAATCGCCTTCGCCTTCGGAAATATCCTTTAGAGTGTTAGCTACATTGATGATTGGCTTACTAATGGAACGGGATAAAAATAACGCGGCGAAAACAACAAAAGCCAAAACAACAACGCTGATTATTATTGTGATGTTTATCATTTCATAGACAGGGGACAATATTGATCTGCTCTGAACGGCTACAGCGTAACTCCATGTTGTTTTTGATTCCCCAAACGGAATAGTAACAATAAACATATTCATTTTAGTTCCTATTTCTTCAATGTAATTGGAGAAAACAAGTAATTTGCCGTTTTTAACGGCGTTTACAAAATCATTAAAATGTTTTCCGGCCATGTCGGCTTCGGTATCCTTCATGTTTTCTCCGATACGGCTTTCGTCAAAGTGCGCGATAACGGTGCCTTTGTCGCTGAAAACGGCGGTTATAGCGTCGGGAAACGGCTTTTGTGTTTGGGAAATTTTTTGAATAGCCGTAAGAGGAATGTCAAAACCTATAACACCCACAACCTTGCCGTTCGTGTGTATCGGAACGGCAATTGATGTAATTAATATACTATTCCCGCCGATATCATACTCGTATGGGTCAATAATAGCCGGTTGACCAGATTTTTTGGGGATAAGGTATGCGGGGTCTTCAAAATCTTCAAGAGGTATAATTTGAGTTTTTCCGCCGTCAGAATAACAATACGGAGCAAACCGCCCTGTTAAGCCTGTTCCGACGCTTCCGATAAACTGCTTGTCGTTTCCGCCTAAGATTTCAGGCTCCCATACGCACCATGCGGCTATTATTTCCGGGTTCTCGGTCACAAGAGCCGTGAGTATGTTATTCATCATATTTCTGCGGTTGGCGATTATCATGTAATTATATAGTTCCATTACATTAGCCGCCGTCTGTATTTTGTACATGTAAGAATCAATAAAATTTGTAATATCGGCTGCAGAATCATTTGCCATTGAAACGGCGTATTTTTCTGAAAGTTTTGTAATACTTGCCCGAGACTTGATAAGCAATGTTATACTGACCGAAGTTATGGCGAATAACCCTAGAGCGGTCATAATTGCCGTAAGTTTAAAACCTATTTTCATAATAATGCCCCCTTATTCTTATTAAAAATAAGTGAACATTTATCTTTACTTCTATGATAAATTTATAATTCTATGTTTTTATTTGAGTATATTTATTATCGAAAAATATTACCCGCCCGAGTTTCGTTTATTTTTTTATGATTTTTACAATTCTTTTTCTAAGATCTTCATTGTCATAAGGTTTCTTTATATAATCAACCGCCCCTATTTTATGCGCGTGCTGTATGTCTTTCGAATCGCTTGAACTCGTGAAAAAAGCTATCGGGGTATCATGCAGTCCGCTTAACGCTTTTATCCTGTTGTAAGTGTCCCATCCGTCCATACCGGGCATTATCAAATCCAATAATATCAATTCGGGAACAAGACCCTGATAGAACATTCCCATAGCTTCCTTGCCCGATGAGGCTTTATGTACTTCATAATCATTTTGCAATACGGATTCCACCATATCAAGATGAATAACGTCGTCATCCACTATAAGTATCTTCTTTTTTTCGACTCCGGATTGTACGTTAAATTTTTCAGTTTCTTGTTTTAGCGACTCGAAATTACGGTTATTTTCTATACTCATATCGTTTACATGGTTAATTGAGACATTTATCTGGTTAATGCCTTTCAATATTCCGTTCATGCCCTCTACGGTTTCTTTACTGGTATTAATAAACTCGTTAGTCTCCTTTACAAGCGTTTCGCCGGATATTTCCATGTTATCGGAGCCTTTTTTTACCGAGGCCGTTATGTCGCGCAAACTGCTTATGGATGCCAGTATCTGCCTTCCGCCTGTTTCCTGCTCTTCCATCGAGTTCCTGATATTTTCTTCGTGCTCGGAAACCGTTTTTACGCTTGAGTCTATCGCCCCGAAACGCTGCAATACCTCGTTTGAGGATCTTGTAATATTATCTATGGACGCTTTTATTTTTTTAAGCATTTCAGTTGTTGTTTTTGACTGCCGGCTTGATGACTCGGCAAGTTTTCGAATTTCGCCCGCTACAACGGCGAAACCTTTTCCGGCTTCCCCGGCGTGAGCCGCTTCAATAGCCGCGTTCATCGACAGTAAATTGGTTTGGCTGGCTATATTTTCCATTACCGAGTTTATCTCAAGAAGTCCCTCGGAATCATGCGCTATTACCTGTATTTCCTGAGCGACTGTCTGGACTCCTTTTTTGCCGTTTTCGGACGCCAAAGTTAATTCATTTACATTTCTGGCATTATCTATAAGAGTCTGCGTTACTGAATGAATATTAGCTGTCATTTCTTCAATTGCGGAAGACGACATATTTACATTTTCCGTTTGTTTTTCTATCATCGTTCTTAAACTGTCTATATTTAATTTAATTTCCCCTACGGCTTTGCCCGCTTCCAACGCCCCGTTTTCCTGTTTGACCATCAGACTGTCCATATTGTCAAGGTTAGATGTAATATCTTGAATCGCGGCGGAAGTTTTGCCCATATTCGCGGAAAGCTCAAAACTGGTATGGTTAAGCCCGTTGATTTTGTATTTTATTGTTCCTACAAGGTTTTTAATTTTATCCATTGTCAGGTTGAAATAACCTGCCAATTCCCCCATCTCGTCGTCCCCGCCTTCCTTTATCCTTCCGGTTAAATCTCCTTCTCCCATCGAGATTCCTTTCAATATGTGGTTGATTCTGCCTAAAGGCGAAAAGATTTGCCGAAGCATTAACAAGATTAACGCAAGCCCCAGAAGTACTGAAACACCGCCTATAATAATCTGACGCCTATTATTCATAATAATCGTATTATGAAGATGCTCTCCGTTAAAATCGCAGCCGGCTATTCCCACGATTTTACCTGTTGAATTTTTTATGGGAGCATAAATTGAAACCAACCAACCCCATTCTTCTTGTTCAACCAGATTGCCGCTCTCGATTTTCCCGGAAACCAATACCCTTCTGAAAGCGTCATCATAAGAACTTGTATCTTCTTCGTCTCCCAGCGCCGAGAAATTATCCGGGTCGTCCGGCTCTCCGCTGCCGTCTATGATATACTGCCAGTTGTTCCCGTTTACTTGCGCCATTGTGTAAAGATACACACAGCCGGTCAATTCTTTAATTTCTAGGAGTTTTACCCTTGTTACTTCATAATAAGGATCATCAGAATCAAGCGACTTAGCCAAAGCTTCAAAAGCGTCGCCGTCAATGATAGAAACCGCCTTTTCAATGATAGTTTCTCCCTGCAAGGCAAATGTTTCTGACACGGCTTTTGTCATCTGGCGTATTCCAAGCACGGATGTTAAAGCGCTCATGGCAATAATAAAAACAGAAAGAATTAATACAAACCTGAATCTGAGAGAATGATATATTTTCATTAACTAGCTCCGCTTAAATATATACAATAAAAATTAATAAAGTACAACATAATTCAATTTAAACGCAGTTCCGGCGAGGCCTTCTCATCAAGCTCAAATAAAACGGTTTTCCCGGCACAAGAAACCTCATATATGCCCTTAAAACCTTCCAATCTTAACTGACCTTGCGCGTCCGTTCTAAGCGTTGTTTCAGTGCTCCATTCGTTTTTAATTTTGTCGCGTAACGCTTTGTACGCGGGTTTTTCGCTGTTATCTGTGCGCAGGAAACCTGCCGGCGCATGAAGCCACGCGTTGTCTCCTCCCGACCATGTCGTAATTGCCTGCACCTGCGGATGTGCGAAAAGCAGTTCGTACATTTCCAATATTTCTTTCTTTTGTCGCTCCTCTCCTTCGGGAGTAGTAGGCCATTCTTCTACCTGCCAGTCGTTAAGGTCAACTATGTGCGCAGGCATTATCTCGCCTGAGATAAGCGTATTTTCCGTAAAGTGAAGCGGAAGTCCGAAACGCGAAAAACGCTCAAGCACATCTTGGACTCTCCCGGCTCCCCAATAACCTTGATGCTGATGCGATTGTATACCTATTACGTCTATTGGGATACCTGCTTGTAAACATTTGTCAATGAGAATTTCATAATCGCGGGAAGTGTCAAAATCGTTTAACAGCAGTACGGAGCCGGGATTGGCGCGTTTTGCCGCTTCGAACACTTCTTTAACAATTCGCACCTGTCCGTATTCCTTGCATATCCTTGTAATTGCGTTGTCGTATTTGTCAAAAACAGGCATTATGACAACTTCGTTAATAACGTCCCATATATCTATAACACCTGCGAAGGCGGATACGTCGCGTTCAACCCGCGCTATTACTTTTTTTAATATTTCGGGATTGGAATAATTCATAAGCCATGGAGCGCAGACGGTGTGCCAGCACAATGGGTGGCCTTTTACGGTAACTCCGCGCTCCGTAAACCAGAGAGCGCCCGTTTTTAAGCGTTTTTCGTCGGGCTTTCCTTCTTGCGGTTCATAACGCCCAAGATAGAACGGCAAAGTCGCGTAGTTGTTAAGCGCAAACAATTTATCGAGTTTTTCCTGCAAGTAAGCCACGCGTTCTTCGTCTAAAGCCGAGCCGTCCGGTTTTCCGCCCGCGAGTTCCACAGCCTCAAAGCCGCCGACCCCAAAGAGAAACTTGTGTTTTTTCTGTTCTATCTTAACGTCTTGATTTGCAGCCGGCTTTCCGTCCTGCTTTATAAGCCGCAGATTAATTGACGCTTTGCGATGGTTAAGATTTACCGCCATATTTACCAACTGTCCATTGCCGATTTAAATGCGCCGGCAGAAGCGTTAATTATTTTTTCGTCAACACAGTAGGCAAAACGAAGCCAACCCGGTTTCCCAAAACTTGAACCTTGCACTCCCAAAATCAAATGTTTTTTCAGGTGTTCGGTAAACGCCTTGTCGTCAGTCTCTACTCTTCCCGCTTTGCTTTTAGGAACTTTGCAGAAAAGATAAAAAGCCCCCTGCGGCGTCGAGTACTCGATCCCTGCGCTGTCTAAAATTTTCATAAAAGCGTCCCGTCTTCGCGCATAAATTGAAACTTCCACGCGCGCCTCGGTTAAGGCCGCGACAATTCTTTGCATTAGGGCCGGGGCATTTACAAAACCCAGTATCCTTGTCGCGTAGATTAGCGCGTTTAACAGGTCTTCCTTGCCGCTTGCCGCAGGATTTACGGCGATAAAACCGATGCGCTCGCCGGGTAAGGACAGGCTTTTTGAATAGGATGTTACCACGATTGACTCGCTGTAACATGATAAAAACGGCGGAACTTCGACGTTATACGCAATTTCGCGGTAAGGTTCATCGGAGACAAGATACGGATAACGCCCTGTTTTTTTACCGTGCTCGGTAAGCAGAGAAGAAAGAGAAGCAAGAACGAAAGCCGGATATACCTTTCCCGTCGGATTATTCGGCGAGTTAATAAGAACGCAGGCTGTTTTTTCGTTTAGGGCGGCTCCTATAGCATTTATATCAAGATTAAAGTCTTCTTGAGCGTCTACTTCGACAAGTTTAGCTCCGTGGTTACTCGTATAGGCGCGGTATTCCATAAAATACGGGCGGCTTACTATAACCTCGTCGCCGGGGTTGCATATCGCCTTAAATACGGTGTTAAGACCTCCTGCCGCTCCTACAGACATGACAATATGAGAACCGTCTATGTTTACATTCTGTTCTTTGCAGACTTTCTTTGCCAGAGCTTCCCTTACATGGACGTAGCCCGCGTTAGGCATATAACCGTGTGAACCTTTTTCGTCTTCTTGAGCGAGTCTTACAAAAACATCGTGAAAAGCCGCAGGCGGCTCTATGTCCGGGTTTCCAAGCGAGAAATCGAAAACTTTGTCTTCTCCGTGCTGTTTTTTCAGCCGGATTCCTTCCTCGAACATCTTGCGTATCATCGAAGATCCTGCAAGGGCGTTCTTTATCTGTTCTGCAATAGGCATAATTCCTCCTAAACAATAGCGCGCGCCGTTCGCACTATGTCGGCAAATACTCCTCCGGCCGTAACCTGAGCGCCCGCTCCAGGTCCTTTTATCACCATAGGAAGTTTTGAATAACGCTCCGTTGTAATTACTACAATATTGTCGCTGTCCACAAGGGAGCGGAACGGGCTTCCCTCGGGCTCTCCTCGGAGAGAGAGCCTAGCCTTTCCGTCTTCTATCACGACAACATAACGAAGGGCGCAGCCCTTGGAAGCTTCCTGCGCGCGGCGTTTTTCAAAGTCGCCGTCAGCCTTTTCAAGTTCGGTAAAGAAAGAGTCAATATCTTTAGCTTTTAGGCAGGAAGCCGGAAGTATCGGCTCTATTTTGACGGCGGAAAATTCCAACGGAAGCCCTATTTCCCTCGCAAGAATTAACGCCTTGCGCGCGGCGTCCATAGCGTTAAGATCGTCGCGCGGATCGGGCTCCGTGTAGCCCTTTGCCTTCGCTTCTCGCACAAGGGCGGAAAACGTCTTTGTGCCGTCAAAATTGTTGAAAATAAAACTCAATGTCCCGGACGGCACGGCCTCTATCCTTATGATCCTGTCGCCTGAAAGAAAAAGATCGCGTATTGTTGAAATAACCGGAAGACCCGCGCCGACTGTCGTTTCGTACAGATACGGAATTCCCCTTTCTCTTGAAAAGGAGGTAAGCTTGCGGTAGTAATCCAAAGTGCCTGAGTTAGCTTTTTTATTCGGCGTAACAATCGGTATGGAGTGGCGAAGAATTTTTTCGTAAGAAGCCGCAATTTCCTCGCTTGCGGTGCAATCGCAGAAACACGAATTGGGAAGGTTAAAGGATGCCATCTTTTCGATAAATGAGTCCAATTTATATTCTTCCGTTCCCGCAGACTTTCCGCTTTTATTCAGCATTTCTTTTGCTTTCTTGGGATCAAGCCCGTCAAGCGAAAAAACCATCTTGTCCCATGCGGCGGCCCCTATCAAATTAACCTTAATTAAATCCCTGTCCGCAAGTTTTTCGCGGTTTTCGGCAATTTGATCCAAAAGAGTGCCGCCGATGTTGCCGGTCCCTATTAAAAACAGGTTTACGGAACGGTGGTTCGCAAAAAAGAAAGCGTCGTGAATTGCGTTTAATGCCTTGCCTTCGTCCTGCTTAGAAATAACGGCGGAAATATTTGTTTCGGAAGAACCTTGCGCAATCGCGACAATATTTATTCCGTTGCGCCCAAGCGCGTGGAAAAATTTCCCTGAAATTCCCGATGTGCTTTTCATCGCCGAGCCTACCACGGCGATTATCGAAAGGTCTTTTTCGGCGATCGGTTTTTCAATCGAGCCGTTATGAATCTCGGAGGCGAATTCTTCTTTTAAGGTTGATTCTGCGGCATCCGCTTCTTCAGGAAGAACCGCAAAACATATCGAATATTCGCTTGAACTTTGCGTAATAAGCATTACGCTTATATTCTTGCGGGCAAGTGTGCTGAAAACACGCGCGGAAAAACCGGCGACGCCCACCATTCCGGAGCCTTGCAATCTTATAAGCGCGGCTGAACTTATGGAACTTATTCCCCTTATCGGGTATTTTCCTGCGGAGGCGTTTTTTACGATACGGGTGCCGCTTAAGGAAGGATTAAACGTATTCCTTATAACGACAGAGACGCCTTTTTCCAACGCGGGTTTTACGGACGGAGGAAAAAATTCTCCCGCGCCGAAATGAGATATTTCCATCGCTTCGACATATGAGATCTCTTCTATGCTCAATGCGTTTTTAACATATTGAGGATCCGCCGTAAAAAGTCCGTTTACATTGGTCCAAATCTCAAGTTTTTTAGCTCCAATGACAGCGGCAAAAACAGCGGCAATTAAATTTGAGCCGTCTCTTCCTAATCTGGTTGTATACCCTTCAACTGTAGAACCGTTATATCCGCTTACTACCTGAAGCGGCTTTTTCGAGCCTTTGAAAAATGCACGGATATTATCCGCTGTCTCTTTTTGCAGAATTTTCGCCTTGCCGAATGAAGAATCTGTTTTTACAAGCGTCCTTGAATCTAAAAAATCGGATTTAATGCCGTTTGTTGAAAGGATTTGAGCAAGCAGGGCCGCAGAAAGCCTCTCTCCAAAGCTCATTATCATATCAAGCGAACGAACGGATAATTCTCTTAGCAAGGATATACCGTCCAGAATCTTTGAAAGCTCGGCAATGTCGTTTTTTATGATCTTTATAGCGATATTTCGATCTGAGGTTTTTAAAAACTTATCGGCATAATCGTTGAAGTGTTTGGCAAGAGCGTCAAGAAGCTTGCTATATTCTTGCCCGTCAGCCGCCGTATGTGCAAGGTTAGCAAGTTCCCGCGTTACTCCCGAAAAAGCCGAAACCGCCACTACGGGAACATTATCGCCGTGTTCAGTATCCTTCAGTATTTCTATAATATTTTTAATTCCTTCCCGGCTTCCTGCCGATGTCCCGCCGAATTTAAGCACTAACATAAAAATTCTCCCTTGTTTATTGAATAATATCTTTTTTATTGATATATTTACAGTACTATTATAAATGTTTTATGGGGTATTTTTTAATGGCGGCTTTTTTTGTCATTTTTTCAATTTCTGTAGTTTTTTCAATATGCGCCGTATCGTTAGTCTTGCGAATTTCGCACCATAAGGAATGGTACGATAACATAGATGATCGGAAAATCCATTCGGGGGACATTCCCCGCCTTGGAGGAATAGGTTTTGGTACGGCTTTTTTCATTATAGCTGCCGTTATCAGCGTCATATACGGGCTTAGAGGCGTAGATGTAACGCGTTTTATTCCGTGCGGAATAGCTATGGCCTTTATTCTGGTTACTGGCGCTTATGACGATTTCCGCCCTGTATCTCCCCGTTACAAACTAATATTTCAATTGACATCGGCGGTTCTTATTCTGATTACCCGTTTTGATTTTGACAGACTTTTGTATACAGGCGGCGGAATAATCACCGATTTGGGGTATTTCCGTATTCCTATTACAATTCTTTGGGTAGTAGGTATTACAAACGCGTTTAATTTGATCGACGGAGTAGACGGACTTGCAGGAGGCATCTCGGTTATTATCGCCTTTTTTCTGGGGCTTATTTTCTTTTCCTATTCGGGATATTCAAAATCGGTCTTTTTATGTTTATGCCTTATCGGCGTTATTTCAGGGTTTCTTGTTTTTAACGCGCCTTTTCCCAGAGCAAAGATTTTTATGGGAGACTGCGGAAGCCAGTTCCTAGGTTTTACGCTTGCTCTTCTTCCGTTGATGAAAGAAACGGACAGACCGACTTCCCTTCCTTTGTTTTACGCGGCCGCTCTTTTTCTTATCCCTATTTTAGATACTACCGCAGCCGTCTGGCGCAGAATCAGGGACGGAAAGAATATTTACGATCCCGACAAATTCCATTTGCATCATAAACTGATAAACATGGGGTTTGACGCAAAAAAAACAGACGCTCTTGTTTTTTCTGTTCAAATCATCATCGGTATATTTACATTTATAGCGATCCGCAAAGAAGAAGAAGGTTATATATCTTTGGTTTTTTTAGGCGCGGCCTATCTGTTTGCGTTGGCTTTTTTTGTTATTATTCATTTTGTTAACCGCGCAGTAATGAAGAACAAACATTATGCCGTCTAAAGATTCATGCGCCATGCGTCATTATTTTGACTGGGCCGCCTCGGCTCCTTTTGATCAAGATATTATCAATCAAGTAAACAGTCTTTCTATTTACGGCAATCCGTCGTCACTTCACGGCGAAGGGAAAGCCGCAAAGACGGCGCTTGAGGACGCGCGCAAAAGATGCGCCGCAGTTTTGAATGTTCCGCCTGAAACGCTGTTTTTTACTTCCGGCGGAACGGAATCAAACAGCATAGCTTTATTTTCAAACCTTGTAAAAAAAGGACAGGGAAAGATAATTTCTTCTCTGGCGGAACATTCTTCCGTAAGAGAAGGAATTGAAGCTCTTGAAAAAACGGGAAAACCCACAGGCAGAATCGCTGTTGATTCCGAAGGAAAGGTTACCGCCGGTATTTTCGAAAAAACACTGGACAAATACGGCGAAGTCCGCTTTGCCTCCTGCATGGCGGTAAATAACGAGACAGGAACCGTAACGGATATAGCATCCCTTACGGATGTTATACGCAAAAGACCCGGGGCTCCGGTACATTTTCACTGCGATCTTGTTCAGGCTGTAGGGAAAATACCTTTTGACATACAAGGCCGGCAAATAGATTCCGCTTCAATAAGCGCCCACAAAATAGGCGGTCCTCGCGGGATTGGTATTTTATACCTTCGACGCCAAGAGCGGGCAAACGAAATTTTTTACTCGGGCGGCGGACAGGAAAACGGCGTAAGAGGCGGCACTGAAAACACTCAAGGGGCGCTCTGTCTTGCTTCCTGCCTTGAAAAATACGCTAACACCGAAACTGTTAACGCCGAACACGCCCGCGCCAAATCGCGCTGGAGTAAATTAATAAAATCTCTTGCGGCCATGCCGCGCTGTACGTTTATTCCGAGAGAACGAGCCTTACAGGAGGCGCAGGATCGTTTTTCGCCGTATATTCTTCAGGCGGCTTTCAAGAATATACCTGGAGAAGTTATGGCTCGCGCCCTTGACGACATGGGTTTTGCGGTTTCAACGGGTTCCGCTTGTTCGTCGTCGTCGCCGGAACGTCCTGTCCTTGTTGCGATGGGCGTTGAGGAAAACCTGAGAATCGAAGGAATTCGAATCTCCCAAGGTTACTCAACAACAGATGAAGAAATAGACCTGCTTACCGAAGCGATAGCGGAGGTTTTAAAATTTCTGTAAGTTATCTTTTAAAACCAGGAGAACTTACTCTAAAAGGCAATAACCGTAAGATTTTTGAAGACGCGCTGAAGCGCAATATTCAGCGCATGTTAAGCGGTATTAAAGCAAAAATTAAAACTACAAACGGACGTTATTTTCTTGAATGTAACGAAGAAGAATCCGAGACTGTCGAAGACTGCCTTTCCCGCCTGATCGGAATTTCAGGATGGGCAAAAACAACAGTCTGCCAAAAAACAACAGAAGCTGTACTTGCGGCCTGCGCGGAAGAAGGAAAAATATTTGCACATAATGGCATTAAAACATTTAAAATAACAGCGCGAAGAACAGACAAGGCTTTTCCTCTGGATTCTTACACTTTATGCTGCCGCGCCGGAGAAGCCGTTTTACTTTCTGCGGAAGATCTTAAAGTCGATATCCACAATCCCCAAGGGACAATAAATATTGAAATAAGGGAGAAAGCCTATGTTTATTCGGGCGGGAAAAGAGGGCTTGGCGGCCTTCCTGTAGGCTGTGCGGGAAAGGGACTTTTACTGCTATCGGGCGGAATCGATTCTCCTGTCGCTGGTTTTCTTATGGCGTGCAGGGGTATGAGCATTGACGCAATCCACTTCCATGCATATCCGTATACTTCGCTTGAAGCAAAAGAAAAAGTAATACGCCTTGCTCAAATTACGGGTTCTTTTTGTATGGGTATAAAACTTTATATATTGAACTTTACCCGGATTCAACAACGTATAAAAGAACGCGCTCCGGTTGAATGGACTACGGTAATTCTTAGAATGGCAATGATGGAAGCGGCGGAAAAAGCGGCTTTAAAAATCAAATGCAAATGCCTTATCACCGGCGAAAGCCTTTCGCAGGTTGCAAGCCAGACAATAGAAAATCTGCGCTGTACTGAAAGCAGGATTAAGCTTCCGGTACTGCGTCCTTTAATAGGAACGGACAAAGAAAGCATCATAAGAAAAGCTGAAACTCTAGGTACTTATGAAGTTTCGATACTTCCCTACGCGGATTGCTGTACGCTCTTTTCCCCCGCGCACCCAATCCTTCACGGAGAAACTGAGCAGGCGGGGGCAATTTATGAATCATTGGAAATTGAACCTTTGATTGAGGAAGCTCTGAACAGTTATGAAGCGTATTGAGAATATTTACAAACTGTAGTATAAATAAAGATAATAATGGCATGGTTTCAGCGTCTTTTATCAATTTATGACCTTATACGTCCTGTTATGGACGTGGCCCTTCTTGCATTTCTTTTGTACAAGGGCTATGAACTGCTTGAAAGAACCCAAGCGCTACCTCTTGTTAAAGGAATGGGGTTTCTTGTCCTTGTCTACGGCATAGCTTTTCTGTTTAACCTTACCACTCTGCGGTGGGTGTTAACCACGATGGCCCCGGGGCTTTTCATCGTCATTGCCATTGTATTTCAGCCGGAATTAAGAAAAATTATCGTACGTCTGGGACAGGGGGAGTTTTTCAGGCCGGACAGCAAACCTCGCATCGGCCAGCTTGATGCCGTAATCACGGCGGCCGAGCTTCTTTCCGAACAGCGAAGAGGAATGTTGGTTGTCTTCCCGCGGAAAATTAACATTAAAAACATAATTGACACGGGTACTAGAATTAACGCCGAAATTTCATCCAGCCTTATTGTCGCTATATTTCAATTTGACGGACCTTTGCACGACGGCGCTTTGGTCATTCAGGGCGGAAGGATAATCGCGGCCGGGTGTTTTCTGCCGCTATCCGAGCGTCAAGACATCCGCAAAAATTTCGGCACTCGCCACAGAGCAAGTCTCGGAATGACGGAACATTCTGATTCCGTAGTCCTTGTTGTCTCGGAAGAAACCGGGGCTATTTCTCTGGCTTATGATGCTAAACTCTATTATGATTTGTCTTCTTTGGAAGTTACGCGCAAATTAAAAGAACTTCTTGACAGCGAAAGCAGAAAAGAAGTTTTACAGCAAACGGCAGCGGCGCCTCATACATCATCTCCGCTTAACGCTCAGCTTAATACGCCGCAAACTTCAACCTCTCAGTCCACAACCGAACAAAAAGATAATTCCATTGTCAATACGCAGAAAGAACTGGAGGGCATCGATGAATAACAGGGAACTTCTGAACAAAATAACAGAAAAATGGCCTGTAAAGATTTTATCGTTTGCGGCGGCTCTTTTGATTTCTCTGTTTTACAAGATGAGCACTCTGGAAATGCGTTCTTTTTCCGCTCCATTGCATATAGAATCTTCCGGCAATCTGGTTCCCGCAAGCTCTTATCCGCAGTCCGTAAAAATAAATTTACGCGGAGAAAACAACAGCATTTCTACAATTCTTGAAGAAGATATCGAAGCCTTCGCCGATTTAAATAAATATTCAAATGAAAACACATACAGAATACCCGTACAAATTCGAAAAAAAGGAAGCGCCCTCGGCATTGAGCCTCTTGAAATAACGGTGGAACCTGTAGACATTCTTGTCAAACTTGAAAACAAAATAAGCCGCACCGTAGACGTATTGCCTTCTTTCCGCGGATTTTTAGCGGAAGGATACGAAATGACAAAACAGTCTGTGTTTCCTTCTTCTGTAACCGCAGAAGGTCCGCGAAGCAATGTAGAGGCGTTGCAAGAAATTATTACTGCGGCAATTGATCTTGAGGGACGTTTCAATGATTTTACCGTTTTGGTAAATATTATTGTCAATGACCCGTTAATTGTTATACATGGAAGCAAAATGATTGAATATAAAGGAACAATTCAACAGATAACAAAAGAATCAAAGCCGTCTTACGAGGTTGATATACAATGATAACCGGCATTGGAGTCGACGCAGTTTATGTAAAACGCATGGAAAAATGGGTATCAAACCGAAAACTTTTAGAAAAATTCTTTCATTTTGACGAAGTCGCTTATGTTACATCCCGGGGGAAAAGCGCGGCCCTTTCTCTTGCGGCAAGATTCGCGGCAAAAGAAGCGTTCGGGAAAGCTCTAGGAACAGGGCTTTCCAACATCACATTAAAAGATATTATGGTTGTTAATAATGATAACGGAAGACCTGAAATAAAACTTTTTAACACGGCGCAGAACGCGTTAGAAAAAACCGGCGCAAACAAAGTGCATATATCCCTTACGCATGAGCGGGACAGCGCTATAGCGATGGTTGTTTTGGAGAAGATATAAAATGGGATTAAGATTTGCGAAAAAAAAACCTGTAGATGAAGACCGCGATCTGAAAATAACTTTTCAATCAAAAAAAGATTATGAGTGCCCGGCGTGCAACAAGGTATTTAAAAAAGAAGAATTGCTTTCAGGCGGCGGCAGGCTTATCGCCGGCAAGCTTACAGACGAACTTCACAGACTGTATGAACCGTCGGCTAAATACGGCGAGATATTTCCGCTTGTGTACCAATCTATCGTTTGTCCCGAATGCTGGTTTTCCTCGATGGAAAGCGATTTTCCCCTTCTTCCCAAGGATAATATACAAAAAGCGCTGGATGATCAGGAAAAGAGAATAAACGATACCCGCTTAATATTTCCTTTTGCCGATTTTAATGAAAATCGAACCCTTATGGAAGGAGCAGCTTCCCAGTATCTTACAATGCGCTGTTACGGTTATTACAACAAACAGGCATCTCCAACAATTAAACAAGGGCTTGCATCCATTCGCTGTGCGTGGCTGTTAGATGAGATGAATAAAAAATTTGAAGGACAGCACTATGACTGGCTTGCTCTTCTTTTCAGAAAAAAAGCCGAGTATCTTTACAATGAAGCGCTTGCGCGGGAACAATCGGGAAAAGAAACGCTTTCCGCCATGAAAGCATTCGGTCCCGATACCGATAAAAATTACGCTTACGAAGGAATGCTGTACATGTGCGCCTTTCTTCGCTACAACTACGGGCCCGCTCATGACGAAGAAGAGCGGAAAGCGTCGCTTGAAGACGCGCGAAGAACAATAGCAAAGCTTTTCGGCATGGGAAAGGCGTCCAAAGACAAACCGGGCGCGTTCCTTGAACATGCAAGAAAACTTTATGACACAATCAATCAAAAATTAACGGAAAATGAAATCTGACGGCAGGAATATTAAACTGCTTATAGCGTATGACGGTACGGATTTTTCCGGCTGGCAGAGGCAGGACGAAACAAGAACAGTACAAGGCGAAATAGAAAAAGCCCTTAAAAAAATACACGAACATACTGTCTCTCTTACAGGTTCCGGCAGAACGGATGCCGGCGTTCATGCGGCGGGACAGGTTGCCAATTTTTACACAAGCATAGGAAGCATTCCGGCGAATAAGTTTGTTCCCGCCTTAAATACAATTCTTCCTCAGGATGTACGTATTCTTGAATCATGCGAAGCGGAAAGCGAATTTCATTCCCGCTTCAGCGCCGTATCGCGCGCTTACCGTTACTACTTTATTCCATGCCGCCAAGCCCTTCCGCACGAGAGCCGTTATAATCTTCAGCTTTGGCGCTTCCCTAGGATAGAAACTCTTAATGCTTACGGCAGACTGCTCCTTGGAGAGACAGACTGCGCCGTTTTCGCAGGTTCAGGGGACAGCGCTCTTGAAGAAGGGAAATCGACAAACAGGTACATTTACAGCGCTTATTTTTTTATTGAAGGAGACAAGCTTGTTTTTGAAATACGCGCCAACGCTTTTATGCGAAAAATGGTGCGCTCGATAGCGGGCACTTTTCTGCACTGCGAAGAAAAAGACGCGCCGCCTGAAAAATTGAAAGAAATAATCATAGGTAAAGATCGCTCTCTTGCGGGTCCTACCCTGCCGCCGCAGGGCCTGTTTTTGTGGAAAGTCGACTTTTAATTTTTTTCAAAACCTATTGACAATATCCCGAAAAAAAAGCATTGTACTTTCAGTATTACAAAATGGACGGCACGGGAAAGTGCCGCGCCGTAAAGCCCGGCGGCATCGCGCCTGAAAGGAGGCTGGAAGTAACAGGTTGAAAGGCAGTGATGTTGTCATCAAAGATATAAGCAAGTATTTTGGTGATTTTAGGGCTCTTAATAATGTGAGTCTGGAAATAAAAAAAGGAGAGTTTTTCTCCTTATTAGGGCCGTCGGGATGCGGGAAAACCACCCTGTTGCGGATAATAGCCGGTTTTGAAAATCCTGACAAAGGGGAACTAACCCTCGACGGGAATGACGTGCTTTCATACCCTCCCAACAGGCGTCAGACAAACACGGTATTTCAAAATTATTCTCTTTTCCCTCATCTTACGGTTTTTGAAAACGTAGCTTTCTCTCTTAGGCTGAAAAGAACTCCTTCCGCCGAGGTTAAAAGCAAAGTATTTGAATACCTTCATCTGGTACAGCTTGTGGATCATGCGCATAAAAAACCAAACCAGCTTTCGGGCGGACAGAAACAGCGCGTAGCCATTGCCCGCGCCCTTATCAACGAACCGCGCGTTCTCCTTCTGGACGAACCTCTTTCCGCGCTTGACGCGAAACTTCGCCAGCACATGCTAATTGAGCTTGACACTATACACGATAAAATCGGCATTACATTTATTTACGTTACCCACGACCAGCAAGAAGCCTTGTCCGTATCCGACAGGCTTGCGGTTATGAACCAGGGAGACATTTTACAGATAGGAACTCCTCAGGAAATTTATGAAAGCCCCGCTTCCGATTTTGTCGCGCGTTTTATCGGAGAAACCAACTTGTTTGACGCGACAGTTCTTACTGTGGAAAAAATGAACCGTCAGCATGTTGAGTACATGGTGGAACTTGATATTCCGGAACTCGGCAGAATAAAAGTTACTACCGTAGACGATGTAAAACCGGGTCAAAAGGTAAGTTTTACGATACGCCCCGAAAAAATCGTAATTGCCACGGACAGACCTGCGACAAACCGCGAAGATATCAATTTGTTTAGCGGAATAGTAGATGAGCCGATTTATTCCGGCTTTCAGACAAAATTCTACGTTAAGATTCAAGATAAAACGCTTATACGCGTTATAAAACAGCATGCAAATTATTCAGACGACGGACCGGCCATTCGCTGGAAAGATACCGTTTACCTTTCATGGAGCGCAGACGACGGCTACATTGTCGAGGTCAAAAATTGAAAGAGGTATCAGGCCGCAAAAACGTTCCCGAACGCAGAGGCTTTCGAAATAACTACGGTCCTCTTTATTCCTCTCCTATGGCAATCTGGTTCAGCTTTTTTTTTCTCGCTCCAATAGTAATCATTATTATTTACAGCTTTCTTAAAAAAGGTTTATACGGCGGTGTTGAATGGGAATTGTCTATGGACGCTTACCGCTACCTTGGCGACAAAGTTTTTATCAATATAACTCTACGCACAATTACAACTTCAATAATCGCAACTATAATTACAATTTTTATAGCCCTTCCTTGCGGGTACTGCATTGCAAGGAGCAAACATCAAACTGTTTTTCTTGTATTAATAATCATTCCATTCTGGACAAATTTTCTTATCAGGGTCTTCGCGTGGATGAACATTTTGGGAAGCAACGGCTTCTTAAACGAATTCCTGTTGCACATGGGATTAATAAGCGACTTTATTAATTTTTTGTATAACCAAAAAACCGTAGTACTGGTGCTTGTTTACATGTATCTGCCCTATGCCATTTTACCTCTGTTTTCAACAATAGACAAATTCGACTTTTCTCTTCTTGAAGCGGCGCGCGATCTCGGCGCCAACCAGTTTGTTTCAATTATCAAGATACTTATTCCTAATATCCGAAGCGGAATTTTTACGGCTATTCTTTTTACTTTTATTCCGATTTTCGGCGCTTATGCCGTCCCGCTCTTGGTAGGCGGCATGGATTCCTATATGCTTGGAAACATTATCGCCGACCAGCTTTCTAAATCGCGCAATTGGCCTCGCGCCGCCGCGATTTCAATGGTGCTTACATTTGTAACAACCATCGGCGTTCTTATAATGATGAATATACAAAAACGCGACGCTTCCAGATATATCGAAGCAAAAAGCGCTGAGGGAAAGAACGGGGGCTCGGATTGAATATCAAATCGATAATTTCAAGCATTTTTTCTCTCGTAAAAACAAAAAAAGCTATTGGAGAAGCTTCACGTCACGCGAAACGCGCGTACAGAGGTAAACGCATATCATTTTCACACGCCGTTTTTACCGTTACCGTTATTTTTCTCTTTCTGCCGCTTTTAGTTCTTATCATCTATTCGTTTAACGGTTCTACAAGCATGAATTGGACGGGGTTTTCCCTGCGTTGGTACAAACGGCTTATTGAATCGCGCGAACTTTGGCGGGCTTTCAGAAACAGCATTTTAATCGCTACGACATCAGCGTTTTCCGCCACAGTCATAGGAACAATCGGCGCCATTGGAATAAATTGGTACAAGTTTAAAATGCGCGGTTATATTCAAACAATTTCCTTTTTACCGATGATTCTGCCCGAAATAATAATCGGCGTATCTCTTTCAATTTTCTTCGCTGGTGTCGGCGTCCCATTAGGACTTTTTACTATTTTTATCGCCCACACTACATTCAATCTTCCATTCGTTTTCCTTCTTGTAATGGCTCGCCTTGACGAATTCGACTTTTCGATAATAGAAGCCGCCCATGATCTTGGGGCTACAGAAAGTGAAACGCTTTTCAAAGTAACGCTTCCTGTATGTATGCCGGGCATTATTTCAGGTTTTTTAACCGCTATTACGCTTTCTCTGGAAGATTTTGTTATTACCTTTTTTGTAGCGGGACCCGGCTCCTCTACCCTCCCGGTATTCATTTACTCGGCAATTACGCGCAGAGGCGGCGTTACCCCGCTTATAAGCGCATTATCCGTTGTGATGATACTGGGAACCGTTTTTCTTTCCGTTATGCTCAGGAAATTCCTGAAATTTATTGCGGCGAAATAACCCGGATATATAAACTTTGTTTATGACCGGTTATTAATAAAAATTTTTCATAGTTAAGGAGGAAAAAATTATGAAAGAAAGTTCAGAGGAAATACTCATTTCCGGCGCAGTTCCAAACGGCAAACCGGCGGTAAAATCCGCTTCGGCGCTGCGTGTGAGGTTTGCAGTATTTGCATTGGCGCTTTGCGTAATCACATTCGGAGGATGCGCAAGGAAACAGAAGTTGTTTATTTACAACTGGACTTACTACACGCCGGATTCCGTTATCGAAAAATTCGAAAAGGAGTTCAACGTCAGGGTTATCTACGACGAATTTGCGTCTAACGAAGACATGTACGCAAAACTCAAGGCGGGCGGCAGCGGTTATGACATTGTCTTTCCGTCGGCGGATTATGTTTCTATCATGATTCAACAGAATATGCTGGAAAAAATCGACAAAACAAGAATCCCTAACCTGAAAAATGTAGATCCGGCCGTTTTAAAACAGGCGGATTATGATCCTGATATGAACTATTCGGTTCCGTATTACTTCGGAGCGGCGGGTGTTGCCGTAAACACGGCTTATGTCAGCGATTTCAAGGAAAGCTGGTCTATTTTCGCAAGGGAAGATTTAAAAGGACGCATGACGATGCTGGATGACATGAGGGAAGTTATGGGCGACGCTCTCGCGTACCTCGGCTATTCGGTAAATACGGTAAATCCTAAGCAAATAGATGAAGCCAGAAAGCTTATCAACAATTCATGGAAACCGAACCTTGTCAAATTCGACGCGGAAGCGTTCGGAAAAGGATATGCCAACGGAGATTTTTGGGTAGTTCAAGGGTATCCCGAAGTTGTGTTTGAAGAAATCGGAGAAGACGCCGATTTAGTCGCCAATACGGTTTTCTTTATTCCGAAAGAGGGGGGACCTGCATACATTGACAGCATGTGTATTCTGAAAGGCTCAAAAAATATTGATTTGGCGCACAAGTTTATAGATTTTATCCACCGTCCTGAAATTTACGCCGAATTTGCCGACATTTTCGGATTTCCCGCAACAGCTAATATTCCTGCGCGTAATTATAAGACAGGAAACTCGTGGTATACGGAAAGAGAACTTGCTAATGTAGAAGTTAAGAAAGATATTGGAAACGATCTGGAACTCTATAACGACGCTTGGTTCAATTCGATAAAAATCGATAAATAAAACGTTATTGAGGAATACTTCCCCGGCAGTTTATATTGTCGGGGAAATCCGGGAATCTTTTAGGTTCCTATAAAATTTATAAGGAGCATATTAATTGAGAATAAAAATAAGCTATATTGTTTTTGCGGCGGCGCTTGTTATGCCCGCCATTGTATCTTGCAGTTTTTTTGGAAAGCAGAAGTTGTATATTTACAACTGGACGTATTATACGCCGGATTCTATTATAGAAAAATTTGAGAAAGAATTTAATACAAGAATTATTTATGACGAATTTGCCTCTAACGAGGATATGTTCGCCAAACTTAAATCCAGCAGATCCAAACGGGGCAGTTACGACATTGTTTTCCCGTCAAAAGATTTTGTGCCGATTATGATCAGGCAAAACATGCTGGAAAAAATAAATAAATCAAAAATTCCAAACCTAAAAAACATCGATCCGGATCTTTTAAAAAGGGCAAATTATGATCCGAATATGGAATATTCCGTTCCCTATTTCTACGGAGCGGCCGGTATTATTGTAAATACGGCAAGAGTTCCCGAATTCGAAAGAAGCTGGTCAATTTTCGCAAGGCAGGATCTGCGCGGACGCATGACAATGCTTGACGACATGCGCGAAGTATTCGGCGGAGCGCTTGCATATTTAGGTTACTCTGTAAATACGGTTGACCCCACTCGGATTACAGCCGCCATAAATATTATTAATAATTCATGGAAACCAAATCTTGTAAAATTCGACGCCGAGGCTTTCGCCAAAGGTTATGCCAACGGCGATTTTTGGGTGGTACACGCCTATCCCGAGGCGGTATACGAAGAAATAGAAAACAACCCGCAGTTGTTAAAAGACACTGTTTTTTTTATTCCGCGCGAAGGCGGACCGTCTTATGTTGACAGTATGTGCATACTGAAAGAAGCCAGAAATATAGAGCTTGCCCATCAGTTTATCAATTTTATTCACAGGCCTGAAATTTACGCCGAATTCGCCGATACATTCGGTTTGCCTGCCACTGTAAACATTCCGGCGCGGAATTTAAAGAAAGGCCATTCGCTTTATTCGGCGGAAGACCTTTTGACAACGGAATTGGTGGATGATCTAGGCGAATCTTTGGATATCTACAACGACGCGTGGTTTAACTCGATAAGGGTCGGCGAGTAATGATTATTGCAGGTTGAACTTTTGTGAATTTTGAACAAACAGTTCGGCCAATACGGGATCAAACTGTTTTCCGCTGCCTTCGTTGATTATCCGTACCGCTTCCTCATGGGTAAAAGCTTTTTTGTACGGACGCACAGATGTAAGCGCATCGTACACGTCGGCAATCGCCATGATGCGGCCTAAAAGGGGAATTTCTTCCCCTTTTAGCCCTCGTGGGTAACCTGTACCGTCCCATTTTTCATGATGGCTTGCGGCGAATATTTTAGCATAATTTAAAAAGTCGTTTCCATTTGTCAGAGTTTCAATCTTTTCTATTATTTCCTCGCCGAAGCTCGCGTGTTTTTTCATTTCATTGAATTCTTGTTCGGTTAGTTCTCCCGGCTTCTTCAGGATATTGTCGTTAATTGATATTTTACCTACGTCATGAAGCTGGCTGGATTGTAACAGAAGATTCACATCCCATCCTTTTGTTTCTTCAGGATATATTCCTTTCTTTTCAATCTCTTGCAAAAGTATCTTTATTCCCCTTTGCGTCCGCTCAATGTGGCCTCCCGTTATATCATCGCGGTATTCAACCAATTCCGCAATTGTTTTTAAAAGAGCGTTTTGCATATCCAGAATACTTTCAGTTTTTTCTTCCACCATTTTTTGTAAATTGTCGTTAAAATTTTTAAGCTCCGCCGCTTGTTTTTCCAAGGTTTTCTTCTGGCCTTCCACCAGCAGATGTACTTCAATGCGTTTTAAAAGCAACGCAGGATTAAACGGTTTTGTAATATAATCAATCGCGCCCAGAGAAAGCCCTTCAAGTTCGTCATCAGATTCCGTTTTTGCGGTAAGAAAAATAACCGGTATACCTTTTGTTTCTTGTTTTGATTTAAGAAGTTTTATCGCCTCATACCCGTTCATTTCAGGCATATCTATATCCAAGAGAATCAAATCCGGAGTATTGTGCTCTAAAAGGTTGAACATTTTTATTGCCGAAGGAGAAGTCGCAACGGTGTATTTTTCTTCCAGAATATTATTACCGATTTTAAGATTTGCAAGATTGTCGTCTACAAGTATGACCAGTTTTTTTTCACTTTCCATATTTGCTCCTTAATTATCCGCATTGAACGATTCTTTAATTATTTTTACGGCGTTGTCAAACTCCGTCATAAGCACCTGATCTGAAATTTGTTCCAAAACTCTTTTTATTTTTGAATTCTGAGTTTGTTTTTCCAATTCATTCAATATACGTTTTATTTCGGGGATTTTATTGGATTTAAGAGCGTCTGTAAGTTCGGTAAACAACAGAGAAACGGAAGCAGAAAGAGGAGAGTCGGAGTCGTTTTGCGGAACATTCTGATACATGTCTTGAATATTATTTACAAGCGCCGAAAGAAGTTCGGCAAAGGTATGCTGATGTTCGTTAATAAACATTGTATCCCCTGCTTTGCCTGCGGCTTCAAGCTGAGCCGCCAACGACGATATTTCCTGTGCGCCGATAGAAGCGGATGCGCTCTTTAATGCATGAACGTTAAGTATATATTCAGGCAAAGTGTTAGAGTCTTGATTTTTGCACAAAACAGGCATTCTTTCTTTCGCGTCTTTACAGAACAGATCCAATACCTGCCTGTAAGAAGCCGCAGTCCCTCCTGTCAAAGCGATACCTTTTAAAGAATCAATGCCGGGGATATCCGGAATACCGTCAGATCCATGATCGTCAATCTTTACTCCGTTCTCTCTTTTCTCTTTTGTTATCCATTTGTCAAGAATTTCATCAAGTTTTGAGACGTCTATCGGTTTGGAAAGAAAATCGTTAAAACCGTTTTCAATAAACATTTCCCTCATTCCGACAACCGCATTGGCAGTCAACGCGATTATCGGTATAGAGTTGAAACGACCGTTATCAAGCGACCTTATGATTTTCGCGGCTTCTATTCCGTCCATTTCAGGCATCATATGATCCATGAAAATAAGGTCGTACTCGTTTCTTTTTACCAATTCAACAGCCTGCAAACCGTTAAGGCATGTGTCTACTTTTATCTTGTAGGGAGAAAGAAGGCCTTCTACGACTTTTAAGTTTGTTGTAATGTCATCCGCCACAAGAATCTTTGTCCGCGGGAAAGTAAAACGGATAATACCTGAATTTTTAATATAACCTTTACTGTCCGCCATGCCGTTTAACACATTCGCAATCGACAGGGATTGCGCGGGAATTGAAACAAAACGCACCCCGGGTATGAAAGCTTCGGTCCCCCATTCAATCATCAGCGCCAAAGACGGCTTTTTCCCTTCTAAGAAAGACGAATCATTCTGTTTCATAAGCGGTTCTATGTTTTTATAAAGACCGTAGCCTGAAAAAACATAAAACCATTTTTCTCGGTATAATTCGGCGGCAAAATCATCTTGGTTTGACACCATAACATACGGAACTTTAAGATTATCCAGAGTCCAGCAGACAGATTTGGCATAGTTGATTCTGCCTTCATAAACAAGAACTTTTTTGTTTTTCGCATCTTCCACTAAGGCAAACGGAGTTTCCGACTCAACGCCCTGCGGTATGAGTGCTGTAAACACGCTGCCTTTGCCGTATTCGCTCTCCATACTTATATCTCCGCCCATGGCGATACACAGGCTTTTGGTAATCGCAAGCCCAAGGCCGGTTCCTTCGATACCTTGATTTTTCTTTACATCTACTTTGACAAATTCGCCGAAAAGCTTTGCTTGATCTTTAAGTTTTATCCCTCTTCCCGTATCGGATACGGCTATCTTAAGCCATACTCTTCCGGTATCCCGTTTTTCTTCGGTAATTGTTAAACCTATATAACCTTTTTCGGAATATTTTACGGCATTGGTCAAAAGATTAAGGAGAATCTGACGCAGACGCACTTCATCTCCGACAAGGCTGTTGGGAATATTACCGTCTATGTTGGTAAAGAACCGAAGAGGTTTTTCCATAAGTCTCATCCGGATAATGTTTACAGTGTCATTGATTAGGGAAGAAAGCAGATAATTAATCGGGATAATTTCCAGTTTGCCGGCTTCGATTTTCGAAAAATCAAGAATATCGTTAATGATCGAGACTAAATTGTTTCCCGCCTGTTTAATATCCTGAGTATATCCATGCGCTTCGTCGGAAAGTTCTCCTCTAAGCAATAGTTCCGCCATACCCGTAATGGCGTTCATGGGCGTGCGTATTTCATGACTCATCTTTGCCAGAAAATCGCTTTTTGCGTTCGAAGCGGATTCGGCTTTTCGATTCGCTTCAATTAATTGCAAATTCTGTTCAGCCAAAGCGTTTTCAGAACGGGCGACAAAAATGTTAATTATAATAAACAAGAAAAATATAAGTATCAACATACTGAAAAATACCGTATTCATAGCGCGGTTAAGCGCTAAAAACCCGGGAAGCGGATAACTTACCGCAAGATACCATTCCATAGCCGGTATGTAATTTACACGATATATTTTTTTATCTAAAATTATTGTACGGCTTTCCGTAGCCGAAAGTTCGTGCGCTGCTTTGCTCAATTCTTTTCCTGTAACACCTAACAATTCGTCTATACGCACTTTATTCTGAACAAGCTCATAATCCACAGCCGAAGTAATTTCATCGTATTTATTGAACATATAAGGCGTAATATTTTTATCGAACTCACGGTAGCTTGAAGCTACAAAATCCGAAAAATCGGTCAGGTTTATACCTATGCCGAGCAATCCCAACGGTTTTCTTTTATTATTTACATAATCGAATACGGGAACGTTAACCCAAAGGTTTATCTGATCCAAATCCGGGTTGTAATTTATGTTAAAATTAAATTTTTCGGTTTCGTATAATGTTAATTTATACCAATAAGATTCAGGATCTTCAGGGTTTACAATATAAGGATCGTTTCCGGTCGAATAAAATACTCTATCTTCGTCGCTGACCCAGAAAAGCACTTTATTGTCAAAATGTTCCTGATAAAGTTTGAATTCCATGTCTGCTTGTGTTTTAAGATACGGATCATACGGGTTAATAAAATATTGCTTAATAACGGGAGTATCAGCCATTTTAAGCACAAGGGCAAGTTCGCTGTTTACAGTCGTCGCCAAACGAAGACGCATTGTCTCAGATGTTATAGAAAGCTGTTGTTCAATAAAAGACAGATTAATCTGATGTGCGGATATCGTATATGCTGCAACGGCTGTTAAAGCGATAATCAAAAAAAGGATACTTGAAAAAACAAGGAATGTTTTATTGATAAATTTTTTCAATGAATTAACAGGGTTCTTTATCATTTTTTCAGCACCTCGTTAATAATTTTCAATGCGCCGTCAAATTCCGTCATTAGCACCTGATCCGATATTTGCCCCAAAATATCCTTGAATTTTGAATCTTTAGCCTTCTGCTCCAACGCATTTAATATGCGTTTTATTTCGGATATTTTCTGCGATTTCAGCGCTTCGGCAAGTTCTAAAAACATTTGCAAATCAACATTTTCAAACGGTAAGCCGCTTCCTTTCGGAACATCATGATTATCAACATTGATCCGTTCCAATGCGTTCTGAATATTTTTTATAAGCTCCGCAAGCTGTTTTGAGAAACCGGGTAAATTTTTATTGATGTACGCTATGTCCGCATTCTTGCCCGCTTTTTCAAGTTCGGCTGCTTTAGCCGATGTTTCCGCCGCGCCTAAACTTGCTGAGGCGCTTTTTAAAGCGTGAACATTAATAACAAACGCGCTTAAAGCATCCGTATCAGGCGTTTTTTGAAGGAGCGAAAGCCTGTCCTGCGCGTCTTTGCAGAAAAGCGCCAACACTTGAATATAAGAATCTGCTGTTCCGCCTGTCATTTTAACGCCCTTTACGGTATCAACGCCCGGAATAACTATATCTTCTTTGGGGTTAAGGTTATCTTTCTCGTTCATGCCGCTTAACACGACGCTTTCTCCCGAGCCTTTGGGCATCCATTTGTCAAGTATTTCATCTAATTTGGAAACGTCTATTGGTTTTGAAAGAAAATCGTTAAAACCGTTTTTAATAAACATTTCCCTCATTCCGACAACGGCATTCGCAGTCAACGCAATTATAGGTATTTTATTCCGCATAACACCGTTTTTGTGCTGTTCTTTTTCCCAAAGACGGATAACCGCGGTTGTTTCAATACCGTCCATATCCGGCATCATATGATCCATAAAAATAATATCGTACTCTTTATGTTTTACAAGCTCTATTGCCTGTAAACCGTTAAGGCATGTGTCAACCTGCGCTTTGTAAGGCGCAAGAAGACCCTCAACTACTTTCAAATTGGTTGCGATATCGTCAACCACAAGGATCCGCGCCTGAGGGAAGACGAACTGTATTGCGTTTGAATTTTTAATGTAACCTTTACTGTCCGCATTCCCGTTAAGCACATTGGAAATCGACAGAGATTGCACAGGTATAGACACAAAACGCACGCCAGGTATGTACGCTTCGGTTCCCCATTCTATCATTAAAGCCAAAGGCGGCTTTTTCCCGCCGGGGAAATCCCCTTGTTCCATCAGAGGTTTAATCTTTTCATAAAGATCGTACCCTGAAAAAACAAAGAACCATTCTTCCCGGTACAGCGCTTCTGTAAAATCATCATATGAATTTACAACGGTATACGGAACTTTCAAGTTTTCAAGAGTCCAACATACCGATTTTGTGTAATTTATCCTGCCTTCATAAACAAGAACCTTTTTTTTCTCAGGCTCATTTACTGCGGCAAAGGGTATATCTTTTTCGATAATCTGAGGGATAACTGCGGTGAACACGCTTCCTTTGCCGTATTCGCTTTGCATGCTTATATCGCCGCCCATTGCGATACAGAGCCGTTTTGTAATTGAAAGCCCAAGCCCGGTTCCTTCGACATTCTGGCTTTTCTTCATATCAACTTGAACAAATTCGCCGAATAGTTTCGGCTGATCTTCAGGCTTAACACCTTTTCCGGTATCCGACACAGTTATCTTAAGCCATATCTGTTTATCTTCGCGTTTTTCGGTGGAAACTGTTAATCCGATATGCCCTTTATCCGTGTACTTTACCGCGTTGGACAGGAGATTGAAAAGAATTTGACGTACGCGAACTTCGTCTCCGATAAGGTTGTTGGGTATATTTCCGTCGATGTTGGTAAAAAACCGAAGAGGCTTTTCCATAAATCGAACGCGTATAATGTTGACTGTATCATTGATCAGCGAGGAAAGCAGGTAACTGATTGGGATAATTTCAAGTTTACCCGCCTCAATTTTTGAAAAATCCAAAATGTCGTTAATAATCGAAACAAGGTTATTTCCCGCCTGTTTGATTGTAATAATATGATCATGCACGGTCAGAGGCATATCTTCGCGCAAGGCAAGTTCCGCCATGCCTGTAATGGCGTTCATTGGAGTGCGTATTTCATGGCTCATTTTCGCGAGAAAATCGCTTTTGGCGGAGCTTGCTTCCCGCGCTATCTCAAGCTGGCGGTATAAATAAATAAAATAGACAATACCGCTTATAAAAATGGCGGCTACGGTAATTATCTGTACTACTGTAAGAAAGGATACCAACCGCCATGCCCTGACTATCGAAGCGTCTTCTATGTCGACTCCGGCGACAGCAGCGACATTCCCGGCTTCGTCAAAAACAGGCGCGTAACCGGATAAAAGCCCTTCCCATCCCGGATTGTAACTGCCAAGGCTTGAACAAGCGGCCTGTCCTTCTTGTGCGGACATTATCCACGGCACAGAGTCAGGATTAAAAGGTGGAGTATCAAGCCCTACACGAGTTTCTTCGTTAAAATCATTGTCCACAATATACTGCAAACCTAAATTCGTGGTACGGATAAAATAAGCGTATAAAACGTCGGCTTCGACTGAAAAATCAAAAATTCTGCGGCGTAAAGCCTGATATTCGGGCAATTCCATATCCTGTACCGTGCGGTACTTGTCTAACTCTTCGTGATTTACCATATTGGCAAGTCGTTTGCTTTCGGCAATTAAACGATGTTCAAGGTTGTATTCCATTGTTTGCATGGAGAAAGAGATAAGCGTATTGGCATACAAAGACACGGCAAGCACAATCAAGAAAGAAAATATAAAAGGAACAACAATAAAGTTAATCTTTTTATGTATATATTTTGAGAATATATTTTTCTTCGCCGAAACTGTCATCATTTATTTATAATTGCATTATATAGGTAAATTCGGTTTTTTACAAGAAAATTAATTATTTTTTATGTAAAATACGCTAAAACGGCGCATTGTAAAGAACGAAAATATTGTATATTATTTCAAATATGAGACATCTTGCGCAACGTATTATGTCTATTATAAAAAACACTCCTTCCGTTCCTGAAATAACGGAGGCCTCCGACATGCCTGCTGAACAGGATCTGATTCGCGCAGGCGCTCTTCTCGCTCGCGAAAGGAATTTCAAAGACCTTGTTAATGTTTTTGTGGAACAGGCACAGGATATTTCCCGCGTAGACCTTGCCGCATTTTATACTTTTATAGACACAGACGACCGTAAAAGCGATTTGAAACTTACTTATAAAAGGGGAAGGTACTCCGTACCTGAAACAATCGCGGGAAACAGCGAACTAATAAATTTTATACGCGATTGCAAGGAAGCTTTGATTTTTAACAACAAGGAAACTTTCAGACATGGAGCCGCGTTTTTAAAAGATATACTTATAAATCATGAAATGAAAAGCGGGATGGCCCTTCCAATAGTCAGCCTTCCGCGTGAAATAGGCATTTTATTCACAGGTTCGAAAAAGCCCTATTTCTTTAACCGCCGCCGTTTTCACTTCCTTGATTCTTATACAAAACTTGCGGCGGGGGCGATGCAAACTTCCCTCCTTTTTGAGGAAACAAGAGAATCGTCAAAAAAAATAGACTCTCTTGAACGGTATCAGGAAAATGTTTTTAACTCTATGACAAATATAATCATCACGACAGACGCGCACGGACAAATTTATTACTATAACGAACCTGCCGCCGCCGCTATGGGGTTAACGGAAAAGGATCTTGGACGCAGTCTGGAAAACACCTTCAAAAAATCACTTTCTACTCAAACCTTAAAAACAATTCTTAAAAGTCTTGAAGACGGAAACGAAATATTGGGCCTTGAGGGAATCTTCTTCAATGACGGCAAAGAACTGGATTATTCATTGAATGTAACGCCTTTAAAAACTCCGCGCGGCAGAAAAGAAGGTCTTACGCTTCTTTTCACGAATCAAACCCGCGAAAAAGAACTTAAGCAGACGGTACAGGCGGTAAGCGAAGAAAGGCGCGTTATCAAAGATATGTTCGCGCGTTATATGTCAAGCGAGGTAATGACAAGCCTTCTAGAAACTCCGGACAGCATAAAACTTGGAGGAGATAAAAGGGAAGCGACCGTATTTTTTGCGGATATACGAGGATATACAAGTTTTTCGGAAAACCGCGATCCTGAAGTTATCGTAGAAATCCTTAACGAGTACTTCAGCGAAGCAGTCGAAAACATTGTCAGCCACAAAGGTTATATCGATAAATTTATCGGAGATTGTATAATGGCAGTCTGGGGCGTTCCGATGGCCCCGGAAAAAGACGACGCTGTAAAAGCTGTTTCCTGCGCAATAGCCATTCAAGATCTTGTACGTTCGGCAAAAAGAAAATTCTTCCGTAAAAATGACGCGTCTCATCTGCGCATAGGCATAGGCATTAACACAGGCTACCTTGTCGCGGGAAACCTTGGAAGCATACAACGCATGGATTATTCGGTAATAGGAGACACCGTAAACCTTGCGGCGCGGCTTGAAGAAGCGGCCGGAGCGGACGAGATAATAATTTCACAGGCGACAAGAGATAAAATCGGAGACGCGTTTGCTCTTGAAAAAAGAGAGTCGATTCTTGTTAAGGGCAAAGAAAAATCAATACAAATTTACAATGTATTGGGGTTTAAATAATTTTACAAATAATAAGGACGGAAAATTATGGAATTTATATTAAATTTTTTACAGGGAATCAACATACCTCACCGCGTATTAATAGCGGTTCCTATATTATTAATTCTTTTTGCGCTTTATCTGTTGTGGTTTGTGCATACGCGCATTTTCAAATTCCGCCTGCGCAGAATTGTCAGGGCGCATGGGACGCAGAATATCGAGGAAGCCGTCGCCAGATTTGTAAAACACTACCCGCCGGAAAAACTTGTGCGCTATTCACGGCGCATGGAAAGGTATTCCCGGCAAATGGGTCCTGATGTTGTCAGGAAAACGGGACTTACCGACAAATGGCTTCAGAAAATAACGCAATCGGCGCTGCCGACAGCCGTTGATCTTCGCCGCGTTATCCTATTCTGTCCCCCATCGTCGCTGTTTAAGGTCTATATAGCGGCGGAACAGCACCCGCGCCTTCGCCGCGTTATCAAAGACTGGATGAAAAACGAGGGCGATGAAAAAGTAATAAGGCTTCTTGCCGAGGCGTGCAGAGGCGAGGACTTTGAGCCTGATTACGGAAAGAGTTTCCTGAAAAATAACGGCGCGTTTATCCGAGAGTTAACCGGAGAGCCTGAATGGTATACGCGCTATTTCGCCTATAAAATATTAATTCACGATAAAGAAGAACTTGCACAAAGAAGCATTGAAGCGGGCCTTTTCGATCCTCATCCCCTTATCAGAAAAATCATGACAAAAAATTTCAACGCCGACAGGGGAAAAGTATGGGAAATGTTATGGGAAAAACTTATCCATGATCCCGTATATGAAGTGCGCGAAGCGGCGAGAAAACGAATCGCTAAAGAATTCATGGATCTATACAGCCTAAAAGACAAAAAACTTAGCACCGAGGAAGCGTACAGAATTCTTGAACTCCTTGATCCAGACTCTCAGGAAGATAAAACTTTCGCCATGTCGATCCTTCAAGGCGACAACAGGGAACTCCGTTACCCCGCCGCCGTATTCCTTGAAAAATGCGGAGTGCTGTCTACGTTCCTCGCGAAAAACACGTTAAACGATCCCGCGGGTATAGAAAACAGCGTTCGCGTATTAAAGGACGCGATGAACGTAAATGTTTCAGGCTTTTTAACGGATTATCCTTCAGGCGACGGCGCTCCCCTTCTTGTTGTCGCAAATATTCTTTCGCAAACAAACGGCCCTTATGAAATTATCAATCTTCTGGCAAAAAGGGTATTCAGCTTTTTCAGCAATAAGAAAATAGAGCCTTCAACCAGGGAAATATATATAAAAACCCTTGACGCTATCTCAACAAAAGGTAACATCAGGTCTTACGAACTTTTTGCCGAAGAATTATCCCGCAGGGAAAACGATTCGGCTTATCTTCAAATCCTTCTTCCGCGTCTCCCCATAAAAGCCGAGTTGATTTTTCCTTTCATACTTTTGCGTTTCTTAAAAAACGTAAATTTCCCCGCGAGGGACGATCTTGTAAAAACATTGGGAACTTTCAGCCCGGACATTATTCTGCCTGAAATTTTTCACATATTAAACAGCGACCGCTCGAAATTCCAGCACATTGTCCGCATATCCGCTCTCAAAATTCTTGGACTTTTGCGCCTGCCGTTCTGCCTTCAGAGAATTCTTGAAAGCCTGCCTACCCTTAAAGACGAAGAAACAAAAGAATTCGCCGAATTGTTTTTGGATTATCCGAAAGAAATATTTGAAGAAAAGGCAAGGACGCTTTTGGCTTCTCCCGACGCGAGAATAAGGGCTTCGATAATTTCGATTCTTCCTGTCGTTAAAAACGAAAGTTTTATGAAGGAAATCCGTACAGCCTTAAAAGATACCGATCCCGACGTGCGCGTCGCGGCGATCAGGTCCCTTTTGGAATTCGGCGAAATAAAACTGCTCAATCAAGAAACATCGATGCTCCACGATCCTGTTGAAAGGGTGCGCCTCGCCACAGCGGAAGTTATCGCGAGGCACGGAAACACTCAGGCTATTGATATATTAAAGAACACCACAGTCGATCCCAACGAAACCGAAATCGTAAAAATAGGCGTTATCGCGGGATTAGGACAGGCGACAAACGCGGAAGGCATTCCGATACTTGTCTCCGTTCTTGACTCGCAGGAAGAATTCCGCGAACACGCCGAGAAAGCCCTCGCGAACAGGACGACAAAAAGAGACATTACCCAGTTAATAGAAATCTTTAAGGACGCGGAGCCTCAGCTTAGGGAAAAACTTATCCCCGTTTTCAAGAGGCAGGGTAAGAAGGCCGAGCCGTCCATTTTGGAAATCCTGAAAGACGAAGTCGCTTCGTTTAAACCGTACCTTGTAAAAATCCTTGAAGAGACAGGATATGTTGACGAGGCAAAGAGGCAGTTATCAAACAGAAACGTGGAAGTAAGGCGCGAAGCCGCCGCCCTGCTCTCGCTCCTCGATACCCTCCCCGCTTTCCGGGGACTGGTCATGGCGGCGAAAGACCCCGATCAGGAAGTGCGGGTATGCGTGGTTAAAGCGCTTGAAAAACTGAAGAATTCCCAAAGCTACGATTTCCTTGAAAAGCTGAAAGAAGACCCCGACAACCGCGTGCGCAAGTACACCCATTGGGCTTTGGAAAGGCTTGATTCACTGGCTATGGAATAACCGGCAAAAAGGGCTTTACATTATTCTTGTTTTTAGGTATATTTTCGGTATTCACTGTAAGGCTTAAAAAGCCGTAATTTTTCGCCCTGTAAGGGCTTTTTTTAAGGAAGGATTATATGTCCAGGACATGCGATATCTGCGGAAAACATACAGTTACAGGCAATAAAGTAAGCCACGCGAAAAACCA